>Ga0116152_10000171_pt1 | contig 52016 bp, 40 predicted proteins | sample AD_UKC119_MetaG_FD_89894 | JGI IMG/M metagenome (GOLD analysis project Ga0116152, IMG submission 89894) | Active sludge microbial communities of municipal wastewater-treating anaerobic digesters from Hong Kong - AD_UKC119_MetaG | ecosystem: Engineered > Bioreactor > Anaerobic > Digestate...
CTACCATTTGAAAAACATCGGTTGCTTCTATTGCGGTATCTCTTAATCCATTTCTTTCCAGAAAAAGTTCTTTTCCGGTTAATTGATGTGCGGCTTCTACCGATTCGCAATATTCTAGTTTTATCCTCACTGTACCAGTGGTCCCCGAAAGGTTGATTACCGGGTAGGGAACAAGTTCACCCGAACCGAGATCGACGTGAACATAGTTGATTTTCTCATTAAATGGAGGTGCAGTTTTTCGGATATGGACGGTTAAATCGCCTTCATTTCCGGTCGTTTTTCCGAACTTCCCGATGAGTATGGCTTCTGATTTATTCATGGTAATGCTGTTGAACAACAAAAATAGCAAAAATGGGAGGAAGTAGCCGGTTAAAAAATACGGGCCGCAAATTGCAGCCCGTTGTTTTTTTTGTAAGGAATGAATTCAGTAGAAATTTATTCTGCCGGAGTCTCTTTTGTAGAGGTCTCTTCTGCCGGAGTTTCTTCAACAGGTTGATTTTCTGTTGTTTTTTCTTTGTTTTCCGTAACTTCAGCCTGAATTTCTTCTGTTTCCACGACTATTTCTTCTTCCTCTGTTTCTTCTACGCCATCAATGGCTGCTTTAGCTTCTGCTGCTGCTGCTTTGGCTGCAGACTCCAGTTTTGCCATCTCTGCTTGCCGGCGTTTTGAAATTTCAGCCGCCCGTTTTTCATTAATTTCTTTTTCCACTGCGAGGGCTTTTTTCAATTCTTCTCTTTTCTGAAGATCGTTTTCTTTTCCGGCCTGCTGGATTTTGGCTGTTTTTTCTTCAAACCATTTGTTGAATTTTGCTTCGGCTTCAAGTTCGGTCAATGCCTTTTTTGCCACCCCTTTAAGCAGGTGGTTTTTGTACATTACTCCTTTGAAGGAAAGCAGTGATCTCACCGTGTCGGTGGGCTGTGCCCCATTCCTGAGCCATGTTAGTGCTTTGTCGAAGTCGAGATTAATCTCTGCCGGTTTTGTAAGTGGATTATAAGTGCCAATCTTTTCAATAAACTTCCCATCACGAGGTGCACGACCATCCGCTACGACAATGTGATAAAAGGGTTGACCCTTTTTACCATGTCTTTGTAACCTGATTTTTGCTGGCATAATTTGTTTTTTAATAATGATTACTAAAATTCCGTTTTTTTCTCTAAAACTCTGTATAACAGATTTTTTATCGGGAATATTTTTCGGGGTGCAAAATTGCAATAATCCATCGAAAAAAACAAATTTATCCGTATTTAGTTTTATGTTTTATGTTTTTGGGTTACGATCCATTAAGCTACTGATAATGAATTTCCTTCGGTTTTACGCTACATTTTTATTAACAAAATTTATTCGTTTGCCCGTTTTGGGGTATCTTTACCACACAATAATTCCACCTGTTTTATGTCAGATTTTACGCATTTACACGTACATACTCAATATTCTATCTTAGATGGTGCTGCAGCAATTCCAAAATTGATGGAGCGTGCCGGCGAGCTGGGTATGAAGGCACTGGCCATCACCGATCATGGAAACATGTACGGTGTGTTAAAATTTTTAAACGAAGCCACCAAATGTAATATTAAACCGATTCTTGGCTGCGAAACTTACCTGGCCGAAGGCAGCCGGTTTGATAAATCAGGTCAGGGTGACCGCGCCAGAGGATTTCATCTTGTTCTTCTTGCAAAAAATAAATTGGGCTATCATAACCTTTGCAAGCTGGTGACCATCGGATTTCACGATGGTTTTTACTATAACCCCAGGATTGATAAAGAAGTTCTTAAAACCTACAAAGAGGGTTTGATCGTTAGTTCTGCCTGCCTTGCAGGAGAAGTCGCTTTTTATTTGCGTAATGACCAGATGGAACAGGCGGAAGAGGCCATCCTTTGGTACAAAAAGGAATTTGGAGACGATTTTTACCTCGAAATTATGGATCATGGTATTCCCGATCAGCAGATCGTGAACGGGGGAATTGTTTATTTGGCACATAAGCATCAGGTGAAAATAATTGCTACCAATGATGTCCATTTCGTTACAAAGGAAGATGCTGAGGCACACGATATTCTTGTTTGTCTTAATACCGGGAAAGATTATGACGATCCCAACCGAATGCGATACACGGGTAATGAGTACTTAAAATCAAAAGAAGAAATGGAGGTGCTTTTCCGTGACTATCCGGAAGCACTTACCAATACACAGGAAATTGTCGATAAGGTTGAGGTATACAGCCTGAAACACCGAGTCCTGATGCCCCGGTTTCCCATCCCTGAACCGTATACCGATGAGAATGAGTACTTGCGGTTTTTAACTTATAAAGGGGCTGAATCCTTATATACGAAAATTACACCCGAGTTGTCCGAACGGCTCGATAATGAGCTGAAAATTATTCAAGATATGGGGTTTTCAGGCTATTTTCTTATTACACAGGATTTTATAAACGCAGCTCGCCAGATGAGCGTGATTGTCGGACCGGGCCGTGGGTCCGCAGCCGGTTCAGCCGTGGCCTATTGTATTGGAATAACTTCCATCGACCCCATTCGCTATAACCTCCTTTTTGAACGTTTCCTGAATCCCGAACGTATTTCTATGCCTGATATTGACACGGATTTTGATGACGAAGGACGGGGAAAGGTTCTTGATTATGTGATTAAAAAATATGGTGAAGATAAAGTGGCTCAGATTGTTACCTTTGGTAGTATGGCGGCAAAATCAGCCATCCGTGATGTGGGGCGTGTGCTGAAAGTACCCCTCCCGGAAACCGATCGTATCGCCAAACTGATCCCCGAAGGAGCAAACGTTACCCTTAATTTGGCACTGAAAGAGGTTCATGAATTGAAAGAGCTGAAAGAGAACGGCGATGAAAAGATTAAAACCCTGATCCGGATTGCTGAAACACTGGAAGGATCAGTACGTCAGACCGGCGTTCATGCCTGTGGTGTTATTATCGGACCCGAAAATTTAATAGAACATATTCCACTTGCTCTCGCTAAAGACTCACAACTGCTGGTAACACAGTACGAAGGCAAATTGATCGAATCGGTGGGGATGCTGAAAATGGATTTTTTGGGGTTAAAAACTTTGTCGATCATCAAAGATGCGTTGCTGAATATCGAAATGAGCAAAGGCGTAAAGATTGATATTGAAACCATTCCCCTTGACGACGAAAAAACCTTTCAGCTCTACCAGCGCGGCGATACGATTGGAACCTTTCAGTTTGAGTCGGCCGGCATGCAACGTTATCTGAAAGAATTGCAGCCCACAGGTATCGAGGACCTGATTGCCATGAACGCTTTGTTTCGTCCCGGACCCATGGAGTTTATTCCCCTTTTTATCGATCGAAAGCATGGCCGGACTGCGGTGGAGTATCCCCATCCGGATCTGGAAGAAATTCTGAAACCGACCTATGGGATTATGGTCTATCAGGAGCAAATTATGCAAACTGCCCAAATTCTTGCGAATTTTTCTCTTGCTAAAGCCGATTTGCTCCGCAGAGCCATGGGTAAGAAAGATATGAACGAGATGATGCAGAAGCGCAGCGAATTTGTGGCTGGTGCTGCCGAACGGAATATCGATGCCAAAAAGGCCAATGAGGTATTTGATATCATGACTGAGTTTGCCAAATATGGATTTAACCGTTCGCATTCCGCTGCGTATTCTGTCGTTGCCTATCGTACGGCTTACCTGAAGGCGCATTTCCCTGCCGAGTATATGGCTTCGGTACTGACCCATAATATCTCGGATATTAAAAAAATTACCTTCTTTATAGACGAATCAAAACGAGCTGGAATTCCGGTGCTTGGCCCGGATGTGAATGAAAGTTATCTGAATTTTACTGTGAATCATAACGGAGCAATTCGTTTTGGATTAGCCGCTATTAAAGGGGTGGGGGAGGCCGCGGTACAATCGATTATTAATCAACGCGACGAGAATGGGCCCTTCGTGGATATCTTCGATATGGTACGGCGGGTCGATTTGCGGTCGGTGAACCGGAAAACCTTTGAATCACTCGCTATGGGGGGGGCTTTTGACTCCTTACCGGATACGCACCGCGCTCAGTTTTTTTACCGTGACTCGGAAACCGATACTACTTTTATTGAAAAAGTCCTTCGCTATGGAGCCGATTATCAAAATCATAAAAATTCTGCTCAGGTTTCTCTCTTCGGCGAAGAATCTGAAGCCCGAATCGCACAATTGGAGATGCCCACGGTACCCGACTGGTCGATGATCGAAAAACTTAAGAAAGAAAAAGAAGTGACGGGTTTTTATATCTCCGGCCATCCGCTCGATTCATTTGATGTGGAAATTAACAGCTTTGCGAATGTGACCATTGAACAAATTAACAACGACCCTGTTAATTTGCCGAATGCAAACAAACTTGTTTTTGCCGGGCTAATTACTGAGGTAGCGGAGAAGATGACAAAAAAAGGTGCACCCTACGGGATTTTTACACTGGAAGATAAAAATGATGCACATCGTTTTATACTGTTCTCCAGCGAATACCTTCATTTGAAACCTTATCTAATTCCTGGTCAGGCCGTGTTAATAGAAGGAAAAGTGATAAAAAATTTCCGCGAAGAAAATGAGGTTAAAATTGATGAAATAAGTTTGTTGGCTGATTTGCTGGAAAAAAGAGCCCGATCTGTTACCGCTCTTATTCCGCTCGAAAATATTACGGGTACGTTCATCAGCGATTTCGATGCACTTTTAAAAGATTCAAGAGGTAAAACATCGCTTAAAATTAAAGTGCTAAGTGAAGAAAATGAATGTGTCTCCTTTTCCATGGTTTCACATAAAGTCGACCCTGGAGCGCTGATCGACTTTTTTAGAAATAAACAATTGAAGTATAAAATCAATTAAATAAACAATGGTTAATGGTATTTGTATCTGCTTAAAAAGCATTACATTTGCGAAAAATTAATCCTTAAAGAAAGCGTATATGGCACTTGAAATTACAGATGCAACATTTGAAGAAGTTGTTTTAAAATCGGATAAACCGGTAGTTATAGATTTTTGGGCTACCTGGTGCGGCCCTTGTCGCATGATTGCCCCCAGTATTGAAGAGATGGCAGAAGAATTTGCCGGCAAAGCAGTGATTGGGAAAGTGGATGTTGATAATAACCCGGGGGTTACCGGCCAGTTTGGCGTGAGAAATATTCCTACCGTGTTATTTATTAAAAATGGTGAAATCATGGATAAACAAGTAGGTGCTGTTCCTAAAAATGCACTGGTAGCTAAGCTTGAAAAATTACTCTAATCGTTTTTTCGACCGGACATGACAAATCCATACGGTGCGTGTCTTAAAATGTTGATGCATTGTGCCTATAGAACAAAGCAGATTTCAAAAATATAATCCACTCGGGTTTATTGCCCGTCAGGTGGTGGAGGGTTTTATTACCGGCCTGCATAAAAGCCCGTTTCATGGCTTTTCGGTCGAATTTGCCGAACACCGCCAATACAATACCGGCGAGTCAACAAAACATATCGATTGGAAATTGTACGCCCGAACCGATAAGTTATTTGTTAAACGGTTTGAGGAGGAAACAAACCTACGCTGTCGTTTCGTACTCGATAACAGTGCTTCCATGTATTTTCCCATTAAGGAAAATATCTCACTGGAAAACCCCAACAAAATTACTTTTAGTGTTTATGCCATAGCCTGCTTAATGTATTTACTCAAAAAACAGCGTGATGCCGTAGGATTATCTGTTTTTGCTGAAGAGGTTGGCTTGCTGACTCCGGCACGTTCCAGTGAAGCACATCATGAATACCTGCTTACGCTCCTTGAAAATTATCTCTCCGGTACATTTTCTGCAACCCGCTCGGCCACTCATGCCGCCCGGTCATTGCATCTGATCGCTGAGAATACCCATAAACGCTCACTGGTCGTTCTTTTCAGTGATATGTTTGATAGTTCCGAATCCGATGAAGTATTGTTTTCGGCCCTTCAGCATCTGAAACATAATAAGCACGAGGTGATTCTTTTTCATGTAATGGATAAAAATCTGGAAGCAGATTTTGAATTTGAAAACCGCCCGTACCGTTTTATTGATCTTGAATCTCATGAAGAGTTAAAGATTAATCCCCGATTGGTAAGAGATGAATACGTAAAAGGCATAACCGGTTTCAATAAAGAATTGAAGTTACGCTGCGCCGGATACCATATCGATTTTGTTGAAGCCGACATCAATCGCGGTTTCGATCAGATTCTGTTGCCTTTTCTTATTAAACGACAAAAAATGAATTAGTTCATCTCTTCATTTTTTTCCTTACTTTTGCTCCCCTTGAATCATTTCAAAAAAACAGATAATGACGCTTGCATCTAAGTACAATCCTGCAGCCATTGAAGATAAATGGTATAGCTTCTGGATGAAAAATAATTATTTTCATTCCACTCCGGACGACCGTGAACCTTATACAATTGTTATCCCTCCGCCGAATGTAACCGGCGTGCTGCACATGGGCCACATGCTGAATAATACAATTCAGGATGTGTTGGTGCGCAGAAAAAGAATGCAGGGCTATAATACCTTGTGGGTCCCGGGAACTGACCATGCCTCTATTGCCACCGAGGCTAAGGTGGTTAATAAACTCAAAGAACAAGGCATCAGTAAGTCGTCGCTTACCCGGGAACAATTTTTGAACCATGCCTGGGAATGGAAAGAAAAACATGGCGGCATTATTCTCGAACAATTGAAAAAACTTGGGGCTTCCTGTGATTGGTCACGGACACGCTTTACTATGGATGAAGCGTTGTATGAATCTGTGATCCGGGTTTTTGTCGATCTGTATGACAAAGGATTGATCTACCGTGGTGTGCGCATGGTGAACTGGGATCCTCAGGCCTTAACTGCCCTCTCGGATGAAGAGGTGGTGTACCGCGAAGTGCAATCAAAACTATATTATCTGCGCTATCAGGTGGTGGGAGATAAGGAATCGTATATTACCATTGCCACCACCCGTCCGGAAACAATTCTGGGAGATACTGCCGTTTGTGTGCACCCCGATGATCCCCGTTATTCGCATTTAAAAGGGAAAGAGGTTATTGTTCCGTTGGTAAACCGTGCAGTTCCTGTTATTCAGGATGCTTATGTGGATATGGAATTTGGTACGGGATGCCTGAAAATCACTCCGGCACATGATATTAATGACTATGAAATCGGTATTCGCCATAAACTCAAATCCATTGATATTTTTAATCCCGATGGAACACTCAATGCTCAGGCCGAATTATATATAGGTATGGATCGATTTGCTTGTCGAAGGGCAATTGTTAACGACCTGGAGGCTGCCGGGCATCTTGTGAAGGTTGAGAATTATACGAATAAAGTGGGTTTTTCGGAACGTACTGATGCAGTAATTGAGCCAAAATTGTCACTTCAATGGTTTTTAAAGATGAAGGAATTGGCAAAGCCTGCCCTTGACCTGGTTATGGATGACACTATCCGGTTTTATCCTTCTAAATTTAAAAACTCCTATCGGCACTGGATGGAAAATGTACGTGACTGGTGCATTTCACGCCAATTATGGTGGGGACAGCGTATCCCGGTATATTATACGCCCGACGGCGAAATGGTGGTAGCGAAGAATGCAACCGAAGCCCTTGAAAAAGCCCGTGAAATCTTGCAGCACCCTACCTTAACCGCTGAGGAATTAACACAGGATGAAGATGTTTTGGATACCTGGTTCAGCAGCTGGCTCTGGCCTATAGCTGTTTTCGATGGAATTCGTTTTCCGGATAACAAAGAAATAACCTATTATTATCCTACGAACGACTTGGTTACGGCACCGGAGATTCTGTTTTTCTGGGTGGCCCGTATGATTATGGCCGGTCAGGAATATCGTCAGGCTGTTCCTTTTCATAATGTTTACCTCACTGGTATTGTTCGTGATAAACTGGGCCGTAAAATGTCAAAATCATTGGGCAATAGCCCTGACCCTTTGATGCTTATTGCCAAATATGGTGCCGATGGTGTTCGTATGGGTATGTTGCTGACCAGCCCGGCCGGAAATGATTTGCCCTTTGACGAGTCTTTGTGTGAACAGGGTCGTAATTTTTGTAATAAGGTATGGAATGCCTTGCGATTGATAAAAGGTTGGGAGATTGATCATTCGCTGGCACAACCCGAAGGGAATCGCGCAGCCGTGGATTGGTTTGATGCGAAATTTAATCACGCTTTACATTTTATCGATGAACAGTACGAAAAATATCGTCTCTCGGATGCCTTAATGGCGGTGTATAAATTGATATGGGACGACTTCTGCTCATGGTACCTCGAAATGATTAAGCCGGGCTATCAGCTTCCGGTGGATGCAACAACGTACACGGCAACCCTATTCTTTATGGATCGCTTAATGCGGGTACTCCATCCATTTATGCCTTTTCTTACTGAAGAAATATGGCAATCGCTGGAGCCCCGAAGTGCCCGGGAATCAATTATGGTGGCTGAAATGCCTGTCGCTGTGAAATACGATGAACGGCTTTTGGAACAATTCGAAATCGCTGCCGAAGTGATTCAGGCCATTCGCGCGGTTCGGTTGGAAAAGAATCTTCCTTTTAAAGAAACCCTGCAGCTTTTCGTAAAAAAGAATGTAGATGCCCCTGTGTTTACTTTCGACCCCCTGATTATTAAACTATGTAATCTTGAAAGCCTGAAGTACGTGGAGGAGAAAGTGGATGGCGCTTCATCGTTTATTATTAGCAGTACAGAGTTTTATCTTCCGCTCTCCGGTCATATCGATGTGGAAGCTGAATTAAAACGACTTCAAGAGGAACTGGAGTATACCCGTGGTTTTTTGAAAAGTGTAGAAAAAAAATTGTCCAATGCGCGTTTTGTTGCGAATGCTCCTGTTCAAGTAGTTGAAATGGAGCGCAAGAAACAGGAGGATGCACAAAATCGTATCTTGGTTTTGGAACAGCAAATAACTACCTGGAAAAGCTAATAATATTCATTCCCGAAACCCGGGTTACCGTTTAATCTTTTTCATGGTTTTATCTCTACCTGAAAAATAATCGCTTCGCGAAGTCGACACGTTTCTATTTTATTAGTAAAAACAGTATTGCACTGCGATGCCTCCTTGGCTTGTTACAATGCAATAATATTCTAAACTACAGGATGATCTTAATTTAATATTGTGATAATAAATAAATTACTCAGGTCTCTTGTTTTATGTCAGGTTTATGTTTATTTCTAATATACAAAAATATCGTTTAATATATAATTTTTAATATATAAGTATTTTATAAATATCTTATTATAAAATAATTCTTATTAGATATCTCTTGAGATATAATACAATCATAATCATAATCATAATCATTAACTTTATAATACCAAATATTTGAAAATTTAGTTGAAACTTAAATTAGTAAAAAATTGAATTTAAAATTGTAACCGCGTTAATCTGTTACGATATCGGAAACACCCGGTATGCAAATCGTAGTTGACCTATCCATTGGCATAAAAAGTTGTGTTGTCGAAATATTTTTGATAAAATTATGCTTTCTCTATGCTGTAAATCAATAAATATTGAAAACAAAGAAGATGTAGTAATAAAATGATTTTATTACTAAGTGTAGGTAAATACGCGATTAAGTGTTTGTTTTATCAATCAGTATGACAAATTATGGCAGGCATAGAATGACTCCCCAACCCGTATAATTTGTTGTACCAGGATTTTTAAAAAAAGTAGTGATTTTGAGATAATCACAGATTATACGGTTTTCTGGTTTCGTTGGATCTCTCCTGTGCATATCCTGTTCATAACTTGCCAGCATTTATTCTGGACTTTTTCCTTTATGATTGGAGATATTCGATTATTTTTGTTGCCCAAGATGGTGGATCGGTTCGCTTTCGCCTACTGGTCATAATAGGGAATGCCGTGAGAATCGGCAACAGTACCCGCTGCTGTATGTTCCATTAACCTGCTGCATCATCCACGCCACTGTCTGTTTATGATGGGAAGGCTGCAACAGGGGAACGAGTCAGAAGACCTGCCATCGGTTTTAGCTTTCGGGATAAAGGCAGAAATCCGTTTTTCGGATCTATCGATTGTTTTTCCTGAGAGTTTTAGGTGAATTTGTAAACCAAAACTCATACGTATGAAAAAGTTTTACCTGTTATGTTGCTTGTTTCTGGCCACGAGTAGTATACTTTTCGGTCAGGCCGTACTGAAAAATGTTTATATTGCTTCTGGCGGTTCTTTTTCCAATCCCGACGATTTTGTTGTAATTCGGAAAGTGGATCCGGAAACTTATTCCTTTGCCTCTATAGATACGATTTATACGCAGGCAGTCAATGACTTACTCATTTATGGCGACCGTATGTTTGTTGCAGCAATGGATAGTCTTGTTGCGTACGATTTGAATACTGGTGACCGCTATGCTGCAATTGACGCATCCAATGCAAATAAGCTGTCGATGGTTAATGACCACCTCTGGCTGTCGCGTCAGGGGGGTGTTTCAGGACCTCCGGCAGATGGAATTTTCTTGAAAGTTTTTAATCCGCTGGATTTGTCTCTGGTCAAAGACGTGGAAGGGATTGCTGATGATGCGGTATTTGTGAGCCATTATGCTGATTCTGTATATGTTACTGTTCCTGGAAACTGGGCCGCCACAGAGGGCCGGCTGGCGGTTCTCGATTTAGCAACGTATACGGTTCAGCGGATTGTTAATTTGGGGGCTGAGGCGGTTGGAATTTTTAATATCCACCCTATCGGGAATCGTTTTTGGATCACCTGTAAAACACCCTATATGGGAACAACTGGGGTTTTTGTCGATTTTGACCCCGTTAACGCTGAATATGATCTATATACTTATGATTCTGTCTTTTCATTTGGTGCCGGAACAGACCCGGATCACGGCCAGTCGGTCTTAGTATGCAATAACGAAATAATGACGTATCGTTTTGCTGATGGTATTTTCACCGCTCTGGCCCCTGATCCGGGTTCCACGAATTGGATTACCTGGTCCTCTGCTGCCTGGGAACGTGGCTCCATGTCGGTTTGGGGTTGTTATACCGACTATTATTCCTTTGGCACCTGCGCAGTTTACAATTCCTTCGGCATTCAGCAGGCTTCATTTGATGTGGGCATTGCCCCTGAGGCCTTGGCTTTTCATTATGAAAATGCTTCCCTCACCGATGAAGTTCTACCTGACCTGCTGACCAATAGTTTTCCCAATCCCTGCTCCGGCTATTTGGTGGTGGAAAGCTCAACCCCTTGTGTCGCGCGGCTGATGAATGCGTATGGAGCCCTTGTGCGTACTTTTCAGGTAAACCAAAGTACACGGATTATTACCGATGTTTTATCCCCGGGTCTATATTTTCTCCAAATGACAGGAAATGGGCAGAAATCCATGACGAAAATTATTATTAAATAAAGGATCTTGTGGTTTAATTTTGATTTCTCTTACTAAGCGTGCTTTCACTTTTTATTTTGGGAATGAACCATATTGGGGTAGCTTTGTTCTCTTCTTAACTTAAAAAAAATTATTATGAACATCGATGTACTATGGAAAGGAAATATGGTTTTTGAGTCGGTTGAGTCTGAAAATCATGTAGTAATGGATGCCTACCCGAAGGTAGGGGGTGACGGGAAAGGAATGACCCCAAAGCAATTATTGCTTGTGTCGTTAGCCGGTTGCACTGCGATGGATGTTATCTCCATCCTGGCTAAAATGAAGGTTAACCCTGAATATTTTAATGTGCGGGTTGATGCTCAGACCAATGATACGCATCCTATATATTTTACCCATATTAAATTAATCTATCAGTTTAAGGGCAAGGAGTTAAATCCCGAAAAGCTTGAAAAGGCCGTAAACCTCTCTCAGGAGCGCTATTGCGGAATAAGCTATATGCTTGGTAAAGCCGCTGAACTGACCTATGAAATAGAAATACTCAGTTAGGTTTTAATAGCCCAATTGTTGGTATATTTTCTGGATTAAGCCATCGGATGCAAGTCGGATGGCTTTTTTTGTTTTATTCTGATGCTTATTTCTATTTTCGTGCTTTACTTTTCATTCCGACTTACTATTTTGTTATTTTTGTAAGAATCTATAAATAATAGTATGACCCTATCGTTATCCGTTATTGCAATTTTAATCCTGGTGGGACTGATTTTGTTGTTGTTGGAAGTGTTGGTGATCCCCGGAGTGGGTGTTGCCGGAATTGTTGGTTTTGGTTTGATCGGCGTTGCCGTTTGGCAGGCCTTTAGTTCCCATGGAATGGGAGTGGGAATATGCACTGTAATTATTGTCGTTGCTTTATCTGTAGCCTTGATTTATCTGAGCCTGAAATCAAAAACATGGTCGCGGATTAGTTTGAATAATAATTTAACGGGGAAAGTAAATGTGGTGGATGAACTTGAAATTAAAGCCGGTGATCGTGGGGTTACAGTTGGGCGGCTTGCTCCTATGGGTAAGGCGGAGTTCAATGGAAAGTATTATGAAGTTAAAACCTATGGCGATTACGTTGATCCGAATCAGCCAATAGAGGTGATAAAAATAGAGTTTAATTCGATTTATGTGAAACCAGTAAAACTTTAATTCTATGTTGCAAACCCTTTCTATTTTTTTACAAACCCCTGCTCCGCCAAGTCTTGGCTGGATTGTGGGCATCGCTATTGCCGGCATTTTTCTGCTTTGGCTTTTGTTTTATTTTATTCCTGTAGGCTTATGGTTTACTGCCCTGTTAAGCGGGGTTCGTATTTCGCTGCTTCAGTTGATCTTTATGCGCTGGCGTAAAGTACCCCCGAAGGTAATTGTTCAGAGCCTTATTTCCAGCACAAAGGCTGGATTAAGCCTGAATCGTAACGATCTGGAAGCCCATTTTTTAGCTGGAGGTAATGTACAAGGCGTTGTAAATGCTTTAATTTCTGCCGACAAAGCCAATATGTCGCTGGATTTTAAAACTGCAACTGCCATCGACCTCGCCGGCCGTGATGTATTTGAAGCCGTTCAGATGTCAGTAAACCCTAAAGTAATTGATACCCCGCCGGTTACTGCGGTAGCCAAGGATGGAATTCAGCTGATCGCCAAAGCCCGTGTAACGGTGCGCGCGAATATTCGCCAGCTCGTGGGAGGTGCCGGAGAGGAAACCGTGTTGGCTCGTGTCGGTGAAGGCGTGGTTTCTTCTATTGGATCGGCCAATTCGCATAAAGCCGTACTCGAAAATCCTGACTCCATTTCTAAAGTCGTTCTGGATAAAGGCCTTGACTCCGGTACAGCCTTTGAGATTTTGTCGATTGATATTGCTGATATAGATATTGGAAAGAATATTGGTGCTGTGCTTCAGATGGATCAGGCGAATGCCGATAAAAATATTGCCCAGGCTAAAGCCGAAGAACGTCGTGCAATGGCAGTTGCTAATGAACAAGAGATGAAGGCCAAAGCCCAGGAAGCCCGCGCGAAAGTAATCGAAGCCGAAGCCCAGATTCCCATCGCTATTGCCGAGGCATTCCGTAACGGAAATCTTGGAATAATGGATTATTACAAATTCCAGAATATTCAGGCCGATACTAAAATGCGGGACAGTATTGCTGAACCTCCCGCGTCACCTCTACATAAAAATGAATTCGGTAAAGATGATAATTCAGAAAAACGGAAATAATTAAATATAAAAAGGCTGTCGTTTAGACAGCCTTTTTATTATTGTTGAATACGGTACGTGATGCCCGCCGAAAGATACGAGATGTTAAATCCCATTTCTGCCATTACCGCCAGATTGTCGGTGAAGTAATAACGCCCACCGAGAAAAAGGTCGAATACAGGATACAGTTTGTTGGGTGTCCTGACTCCGTACCCCAAATCCCCGGTTTCCACTTCAATGCGGCTGGTCATGCCCAGCATTAGTCCCCCATAGGCATCTACCTTATTAAAAACCGGGTCGTCCATAAAATCTGCCAGGGCAAAATGATAGTACCCGCGTGCGCCTACTGTAATGTGATACCGGGTATTGGTGTAATACGCGTTGTTATAGTCATAGATACGCGCAGAAAAGAGGCCATATCCTCCAATACCAATGTTTCCAATCCCAATCTTGTCGGTGATGATAACCTCATACTGGAGGCCCATTGGAGGAATTAACATGTGGTAATTGTAATCATTGTAGATGTTTCCCCCAAAACCAATCTGAAGCGATGCCAGATGGTTATTTTTGGCAAAAGGCTGACTATAGGAAGTCACCGTAGCTATTGCCAGAACAAAAATGAGTGTTAGTTTCTTTTTCATGTCTTTGGGCTAATTTTTTTACAAAAATATAGAAATATGGTCAGATTTTCCCGTTTTTATCTTCAAGTGCTGAAACAATAGTATTTTTACACCAAAAAAGTATGCGAGTAGCTGTGTTTGCTTTCATTTTAATCTCGATTTCATTTCTATGCTGCATCAAGCCTGAAGAGCCTGCCGATATTCTTTATCCTTATCTCGAAGTAGCGTATCGTTTTAGCGACCCGGATGTGGCCGTTTTTAGTAAGCAAATGGCCATTAATGCTTCTAATTCGGCTGTCTTTTTTGCAGGTGAACCTGCCAATAGCTATGAAGCACATATTTACCGGCGTCCGCTGTCGTATTCGGCCGAAATCGAACAAGTTACCCTCGCCGGCGGATTTTCTGGCCAGAGAAATGTTTATGCCCTGGGGCTCGATGATGCTGACGTCATTTATTACCAGCTTTTAATTGAAAGTGGCAACGATTCCGTCTTGCATGCCATTATGCAGGCTGACCCTGCCATGTTGTTCGGAAGTCCGCCTCCGCAGGTGAAGTATGGGTTTAATGGAACCGATGTGGGTTTCGATCCTTTTAAAGGGGCCCCTGCTGATTTTTTTTCGGTCTCCTCCGATGGGCGTGTCTTTATTATTGGCTGGAGTAAAACAGGCTATTATTATCTGAACTTTAGGGATCGGGAACCCGTGGTGTTACCCATTCCCAATGCAGTGGAAGCAGTTATTGGACCCGATGGGTTTATTTATGCCTACGTTGATGGCTCTTCCAATATTTATATTAATTCGCTCCTTTTGAACGAACCGCAATTAATCGGAAATGGCCGTTATATCAGTTTTAATGGCAATGAAGAGATTGGGTTTGTAAAAAATAGTTTGTTCCATATTTATTCTATGGTAACTGGAGAAACCCGATCTTTTTATCCCCCCAAAAATGTAGCGAATTCCGACTATTTGATGAATGCTACCCTTTCGCAGGATGGAGCAAGTGTTGCTTTTCGTATTTTTGATTCTGCCGACTCAGATATCGTCTTTTGCCGAATCCCCTGATAATTTTTATTTTAATCCTTTGCGAAAATTAAATGTGGTGGAAGGGTGCAGTTGTTCACTGTTTTTCATCCGCAACATGACTTTTTTTAACAGGCGGGCCGACGGTTCCACCCAGTTTAAATCGATCATGAATTTGGAAAAACCGTGATTTTTAAGATGATCTTTATTCTGAAAAAGCGCGACCGGTATTTCCGGAAGGACTACAGTAATTCCATCGCTTACTTTTTTGAAAAACCTACGACCTTGCTCATCCGAAAATACGGCTTGATGACCGGATGGTATTTTAACTGGCATACGCGAATAAAACAGCTCGGGATAATAATAGAGGGCAATCATTGCATTCCGGTTATGGCCGGAAAGGAGATTTTCCAATTCGTTTTCATACGGTGAAGTCCAAAATTCTGCTCCTTCCTCACTTATGAGTTTTGCCGCTGCGTCGTTATACACATATACGTTTTCGTTTGTCGCAAATTGGGTATTCGCGGGCAGAAATTTTTTTTGTCCAATATGGCTGAGTATAAATTTCTGGTATCCCATCTGCACTGCATTTTGACAAAAATCCGCTAGGTCAGCGCTTGTATTTTCACTGATGAATTTGGGCAACTCCAGCCATATTTTGTGGCGTTGGCTTTTTTCAATTGTAATGCTTTCCGGAAAAAATTTGCGCTGTTTTGCCGACAGGCGGAGTATTAATCCGTTGATATATTCCATGCGGATAATTTCCCCCCACTCCGGATTGTTAATTCTCAAAAAAATCTCTTCTCTATTCTCTTTACTGATATCGGATTTAAATTGATTTAATATATTGTTTTTCAGTTTATTATCAATTTGGATTTGATGATTTACACGGATGTTGGGTAACCGGGAAGGGAATTTTTTTTCCCGTAAGGAGACGAGAAAGACGCTACTTCCAGCCGAAATTTTTTCTGTACAGAGCCAGTGTAAATTTCCTTGCGTTGAAACCGGAGCGCCTGTTAACCGTACGATTTTTTGGAGGTTGGTCTCCGTGTCTGTAATAATCAGCCGCATCCCTTCTGTTAAAGTTATGGAAGCGTCAAACTGAATACTTTTCCCGTCAGCCTGAATTACTTTGCCTATCGGTGTTCCGATATGATGTATTTTTGTGATTGCGTTTTTCAGGTTTCCGCCCAGAAAATAGTCGGTTTTTTCTCTGCCCATATCATCTCCGGGTAGCAGTGCTGTCGATTCTGCTTTCTGCGGATTATCGAGTAGGGTGCGGTAAATTTGGGTAACCTGTGATACATAAGATGCCGATTTCATTCGTCCCTCGATTTTCAGAGAAGCGATTCCGGTTTCACGGAGTTTTTGTAGCTGTTTTATTTGCTGATTATCTTTCAAACTAAACCAGGCTTCCTGGTTTTCTCCTGCTTTGAAAAACCTTCGGCAGGGTTGTGTGCATAATCCTCTGTTGGCACTGGCACCACCCAGATAACTGCTAAAGAGGCACATCCCCGATATACTGTAACATAATGCGCCATGAATAAATACTTCCAGTTCAGTTTGCGTACGTTTTGCCACCAAAGCCAGTTCTTTCATTGTGAGTTCCCGGGCGCAGATCACCCTGCCGAAGCCAAGTGCTCCGGCATGATTGACCCCGTTGCTGTTATGAATCCCCATTTGTGTACTTGCATGCAATTGCATTTCTGGAAAATATTTTCTTACCAGATAAGCCACGCCCCAATCCTGAATTATTAATGCATCAGGGCGAAGCACTTGCAAATGTTGTAACTGATTGATCAGAAGGGGTAATTCTCTGTTTTTTATTACAGTATTTAGGGTAATATAAATTTTTATTCCTTTTTTGCGGGCTTCCATCAAAACAGCAGGTAGTTGCTTCAGGGAAAAGTTCATGGCTCTGGCGCGGGAATTAAAATCCTTTAACCCCAAATATACGGCATCGGCACCACTTTCCATGGCGGCATAAAAGGCTTCCGTATTTCCGGCAGGGGCTAATAATTCCGGTTTTTTATCCATTGCACAAAGGTAATGGATTTATGGTATCAATTTTCGGTGTTTTACACACCTGCTGTTCTTATGGCCGACCTATTATTACAGGCGAAAAATGTATCTTTACAACCGTGAAAATATTTTCGGTAATATGGCGCAACCGCTTTTATCTGTCGTAACTGTTGTTAAAAACGATTTTGCTGCACTTTCCCTTACGGGGAAAAGTCTTTACCCTTATGCCTCCTTTATTGAATGGATTGTTGTTGATGGAACACCTGATCGCCCGGCTGCGGAATCGGTTACGCGTAAGTGCGGTTTTCCCGTTTATCTTATTTCCGGATCCGACGAGGGAATTTATGATGCTATGAACAAAGGAACACAACACGCTACCGGGAAGTATATTCAGTACCTTAATGCAGGTGACCAACTTCTTTCTTTAGAAGAATTGCAACAACTTCTGCATAATCCGGGTACTCCAAAAATTCTTTTTGGAGATACATGGTATGGCTTTTCAACACGACATCGGTTTAAAGAAGCCGCTTTATCTCCCGATTTTTTTCGGGGGATGCCCTTTTGTCATCAGTCGGTGTTGTTTCCAGCTGCGTTAAAATCCCAAATTATTTACAATGCCCGCTACCTCTATGCTGCTGATTATGATTTATTGCTGAGGTTCGTTGTGGCAGGTTATCATTTTGAAAAGATACCCTGGCCGTTAACTCTTGTTGACCCGTATGGAGTTTCAAATCGCTATCAGAGACGGGTAACCCGCGAACAATGGAGAATATCGGTAAAACACGGCTGTCCCCGTGTAAAGGCTTTTCTTTTATTCGGTACAAAATTATTGCTCTCCTTTGCTGCCGATGGTTACCGGAGGCTTAATTATTAAGGCCAATGTTAATGGTTTATCGTAAAAAACAGGCCGCATTGCAGCGATTCGGCCTCCAGATACCCTTCGTAGAAACCTGTCATCAATTCTGCAATTATCCCTAACTGGTATTTTTCGGTGTTCATTATGCGATATTTTAGTGCCCCGTGAAGACCGAAACATTTATCATTCCGGTAAGTGGCGTTATTGCTCAGGTATTCCTCATATTCTGAAATGCGCTGATAATTTCCATAAACACTTATAAATTGATGATAAACGCCACCCAGCAGCACGCTAAAATGATTCAGCCGGTTCGGCAGGGGTGTGATTTCCATATCCCCAAAAGCCATCATTGACGAGGCATGATCGAAAGCGTAGTTCGTAAGGCTGTTGGCATATCCGGTCTGTAGGCGGGTTGTTATTCCTAAATACGGTGACAATTGCCGGGTATAGGCAATATAGAGCGCCGGGCCGATGATATCCCCGGAGCCATAAAATGCACCGTTTAAACCGGCCGTAAAATGGTTGGTTGCTTTGTTCTGCTGTGCAATGGCGGGTATTAGCACACCACACAAAAGCAAAGTGATCAGTAATCGTTTCATAAATTTTTATTTAACAGACTGCATTGAACTGCAAAGGTTGCCTGTGCATTTATTGATAAGCAATAAAAAGGCTGTCTGTGAAACCCAGACAGCCTTTGCTATTTTATCCGTTATGGCTAATAACCAAAAACTTCTTCCAGTGTGAGCTCCTGAACTGTTCCCAGATTTTGGATATGGGTATTATCAAGGGCTTGTTTGTTTCCCAGTACAAAAAATTGATAATTGTTTCCGGCGATTTTTTCATTGAAGAAAGATTTAAACGCAGTGATATCCATTTCCTGCGCTGCTTTGTATACATCTTTCCGGATGTCATAGTCAATCCCTTTATCTTTATTTGCCATCCAGCGCCAAAAAATATTCTCTTTAATGATTCGTTCGGTATTGATACGTTTGATGATGGCTTCCCTGGCCAGATCGTATTGCATCGTTGCTTCGGGCATCGTATTCATCAAATCCTGCATGGCATCAGTCGCAATAATCAGTTTATCGGCCTGTGTTCCCACATAACAAAGGATACTGTTGTGCATCGCTTTTGTTCCTGGGGTGGCAAACATTGCAAAAGCGGTATAGGCAAGTGCTCTGCTTTCGCGTATTTCCTGAAAAACTATGGAGGACAACCCACTGCCGTAGAATTCATTGAAAATGGTAGAAGGAGCTACATCCGCAGGTTTAAATACTTCTCCGCGGGAGGCCATAATGATGTTGGCCTGCACCATATCGTAATCGACCATCATGACCTGATTTCCAGGCCATTCTTTCATTTCATAATGAATAGGTTCAGGAGTTTCGGCAAGCATTTCTCCCATAGTGTGTTGCCCGAGAATCCCGTTCTTAACCTCTTCAATATTGGCGGGGCCGTAATAAAATGCATTATGTTGGTAGTTGGTAATAACGTTTACCAGTTCAGTTAACGAATCCGGGTTTATGGCTTTGAGGTTTTCTTCTGAAATTATTGTATTAAAGGGGTTTTTTGCACCATAACGTGCATACGAAAACAATCCGTTCCATAATATTGTGTTCATGCTTAATTTGGCATCGACCCGTTTTTTAAGTATACCGTCGATATAATTATTATACGATTCCTGATCCGCCTTTGCATGGTGAAGAATATGCTCCATAATTTCAATCGCAACGGGCATTGACTCTTGTAGTCCACTGATAGTCAGGTAGGAACGTTTTTCGCCAGCATTCACACTAAAATTAAGTGCATTTTTAAACAATTCCTGTTGTAGTTCTGCTGCGCTGTATTTATCGGTGCCAATATACTTGAGGTAGTTGAATGCCAGAGGAATCATGGGGTCATTGAATTTTCCCATCTCAACAATATAATTCAAAGAGAAAACCGTGTTCGTCGTATTTTCGATATAATACAGCTCCATTCCGTCAACGATTTTTTCTGTTGTGATTTTTTCATTAAAATCAACGAATACGGGATTGATATCTTCTGATGGGGTACTGGTGATGGTTTTATAAAAATCTGACTGCAGGCTACGGTCAAATTCCAGTGCCGTGATATTGGGTTTTTCAACTGCAACTTTATCTGTGTTTTCGCCAATACGTTTATACACTACAGCGTAATTGGTATTGTAGTTGGCGTTGGCGAAGGCGACTACCTGTTCTTTTGTGATTTTATCAATCTGATCGAGAAATGCCACATTGTCGATATATTCTTCGTGGTTAATAAAGCTTCCCATAAAACCCCAAACACGACTGCTGTTGTATTCGAGTGATCGGATTTCGGAAAGTTTAAAATTTTTGATAATGGCTTTCAACATCCATTCTTCAAATTCACCGGCTTTTATTTTTTCAATTTCGGCCAACAGCAAATCACGCACTTCTTCGAGTGTCTGACCTTCACGGGGTACGCCATAGAATCGATGCATTCCGTAGTCTTTCTGGAAGGAAGAAAAGCATCCGGCATTGAGTACCTTTTGTTGTTGAATCAGGTTCAGGTCAATGAGCCCTGCTTTGCTATTATTCAGGAGTTGGTCGATGATTGTAACCATCTGTTTGTTTTCGGGTGTGACCTCAAAACGGAAACCGATTGCCAGGTTTTCCGCGTCGGGGCCATATATTTCTTTAATCACCGGCTCAGTGATGGGTTTTTCCTTGGGTTGAATAATTTCCGGAAGTTCTTTGGCTTCCGCTTTTTTCCAGTATTTATCGATGAGTTGGATGGTTTGGTCTGGGTCAAGGTCGCCCGACATTGCAATGGCCATGTTATTGGGAACATAAAAGGTATGCGCGAACTCATAAATGCGCGTCATGGATGGGTTTTTTAGGTGTTCGGGAAGGCCAATCACGTCGCGGCCGTATGGGTGTGATGGAAATAAGGCCTTAAACATGGCCGCATTCATGCGGGAGTTGTCACGGTCGTTATACATATTAAACTCTTCATAAACGGTTTCCAGCTCGGTGTGGAATACGCGAAGTACCATATCGGTGAAGCGTTCACTTTCAATTGTTAACCATTTTTCAACTTCATTGGCCGGAATTTCGTTAATGTAAACCGTCATATCGTAGGATGTTCCTGCGTTGGTGCCATCACCTCCGATGCTGCTGATCAGTTTATCGTATTCGTTAACCGCTACATATTTCGAGGCTTCGGTGGAAAGCCGGTCTATTTCTTTGTATATCGCGGCTTTTTCTGCAGCATCGGTGGTTGCCCGGTAGTCTTCAAAACGGGCTTCTATCTGATCCAGCAGTTTTTTTTCTTCCGGCCAGTTGGTGGTTCCTATTTTTGAGGTCCCTTTGAACATCATGTGTTCAAAATAATGAGCCAGTCCGGTAGCATCGAGTGGGTCGGAAGTAGAACCCGCCCGTACGCCGATAAGCGTACTGATGCGCGGCTCATCTTTGTTTACACTCAAAAATACTTTTAGTCCGTTTTCGAGTGTGTAAATCCGGCCCTGAGCCGGGTCGTTCGTTACATATTCATACGAATAACCATTCGTATCGGTGGCTGTTTTAACAGCAAATGGGGTGCTCGGGCTGCAGCTCATAAGTAGGAGTGCTGAGGCCATAAAAAGGAGCGATGTTAGTTTTTTCATGGAATGATGAATGTTATTGGGTCGTTAAGTAGAACCTGATATTGTTATTACGTTGCTTGTAGTGAATGTTTTGGAGGTAAAAATACAAAAAGCCGGCGATAATCCACCGGCCTTTTGTCAAAATAGTTCATCTTTAAAATTTTGCCATGTGCGTTTTATCGTATAATCCATGGGTCAGTTTTTCACGGACTTCTTTAAATGCTTTAAGCGTATATTCCACATCCTCCAGCGAATGGGCTGCGGTGGGTATGATGCGGATAAGAATTACTCCTTTAGGTACCACCGGATAAATTACGATGGAGGTAAAGATTTTATAATTCGACCGAAGGTCGTGCGTAATTTGCGTAGCTTCTTCCACTGTTCCGTTGAGGAAGACGGGCGTAACGCATGATTCTGTAGCGCCTAGGCTGAAGCCTAACCCCCGAAGGCCACCCTGAATGGCATTCACGATTGTCCATAGTTTTTCTTTATGCTCAGGTTGTGAACGAAGCATATCAAGGCGTTTAAGCGCACCAATGACCATGGGCATGGGTAGCGATTTTGCAAATATCTGACTGCGCATATTGTAGCGGAGGTAATCAATAATCTCCGTGTTGGAGGCAACAAATGCACCAATTCCGGCCATAGCTTTCGCAAAGGTGGAAAAATAGACATCGATTTGATCCTGTACACCATAATGTTCGCCGGTTCCTGCACCGGTTTTTCCCATGGTACCAAAACCGTGGGCGTCATCTACGAGGATGCGGAAGCTATATTTCTTTTTAAGGTCGGTGATGGCTTTCAGGTTTCCCAAGTCGCCGGCCATTCCAAATACTCCTTCTGTGATTAAAAGAATTCCTCCTCCGGTTTTTGCCGCCAGAGCAGTAGCCCGCTGAAGCTGTTTTTCACAGTTCTCCATATTATTATGCGGATATACAAACCGTTTTCCCATGTGCATCCGCAACCCGTCGATGATACAGGCATGCGATTCGGAATCGTATACCACCACATCATTTCTGTCGACCAAGGCATCAATAATGGAAGTCATTCCCTGGTACCCGAAATTTAATAAATAGGCAGATTCTTTATTTACAAAAGCAGCGAGTTCTTTTTCGAGTTGTACGTGGTATTTTGTCTGTCCTGACATCATTCGGGCTCCCATAGGGTAGGCAAGGCCCCATTCCTTGGCTGCGTCTGCATCGGCTTTGCGCACTTCCGGATGGTTCGCCAGACCCAGGTAGCTGTTAAGGCTCCAAACCAACATTTCTTCGCCTCTGAATTTCATGTGTGGGCCAATTTCACCCTCTAATTCAGGAAACATGTAGTAACCGAACGCATCCTGGCCATATTGTCCCAGGGGTCCGAAGTTCTTTTTAATTTTATCAAAAATATCCATAAACCTTCGGTTTTGATTGTTATATTTATGGTGCAAAGCTAACAACATTTTTTATATCTTTAAATATCACCTTTTTTAGGTTTTACTTTTTTTTCAACAGGATGGATACCTAATTTTTTTTATATATTGCCAAACAAAAAACTATGGCCTCAAGTAGTTTTGTCACGATCGATTACCTTGTTTTTTTCGTTTATATCGCACTCATTATTTTCATGGGGTTGTGGGTTTCCCGTTCCAAAAAGCAGAAACGCACTTCCCAGGACTATTTTTTAGCTAGTAAGTCACTGACTTGGTGGGCGATAGGAGCGAGTCTGATTGCTGCTAATATTTCGGCTGAGCAGATGATCGGTATGTCGGGTAGCGGCTATGTCATTGGATTGGGTATTGCTTCCTATGAATGGATGGCTGCAATAACGTTGATTTTAGTCGGGAAATTCTTTTTGCCAATTTTTATTGAAAAGAAGATTTATACCATGCCCCAATTTCTGGAACAGCGCTACGACGGGCGAGTGCGTATTGCCATGGCGGCTTTCTGGTTGCTGGTTTACGTGTTTGTTAACCTTACCTCAGTTTTATATTTGGGCGCCCTGGCCCTGAATACAATAATGGGGGTGCCTTTGTTATGGGGCATTATAGGCCTTGCTGCTTTTGCCGCTGTGTATTCGATTTATGGGGGATTAAAGTCAGTGGCCTGGACCGATGTAATACAGGTTGTGGTGCTTGTCGGTGGGGGTCTGATTACTGCATGGCTATCGTTAAAAGCCGTTTCGAATGGAGAGGGTGCCATACGCGGTTTTTCCCTGTTGCTTGAACAGGCTCCGGAAAAATTTGATATGATTCTTGACCGTAATCACCCGGCCTATCAGGAGCTTCCCGGTATCGGCGTGATTCTGGGGGGTATGTGGATCGCTAATATTTCGTACTGGGGATTCAATCAGTATATTATTCAACGCGGATTAGCCGCAAAAAATATCCGGGAAGCCCAGCGTGGAGTACTTTTTGCCGGATACCTTAAATTATTGATTCCTGTAATTGTGGTAGTTCCGGGAATCGCTGCTTTTGTAATCACTCAGGGTGACCCCTCTATGATAAATCCTCCCGATCAGGCCTATCCCTGGTTGTTGCATAATTTTGTTCCGGCCGGCATTAAAGGACTTGCCTTTGCCGCGCTCACTGCCGCCATCGTTAGTTCGCTGGCTTCCATGCTGAATTCTACTTCCACAATTTTTACTATGGATATTTATACTAATTATATCCGTAAAGATGCATCAGAAAACCAACTGGTATTTATTGGCCGGCTTACCAGTGTGGTGGCACTTGTGATTGCGGTTATTACGGCCCGTCCGTTGTTGGGAGGCCTCGATCAGGCCTTTCAGTATATTCAGGAGTTTACCGGTTTTGTGACTCCGGGGGTTTGTGCTATTTTTTTAATGGGATTTTTCTGGAAAAAAACCTCCGCTAATGCCGCACTTTGGAGCGCAATTCTTACCATTCCCCTTTCTTTTGTTTTCAAATGGTTGACACCACGCTTGCCTTTTCTCGATCGCATGGGGCTGGTTTTCCTTTTGATTGTTCTCATCGCTGTTGTCATTAGTGGGTACGATAATAAGAAAAAAAGTGATCCCAAAGCAGTCGTTTTATATAAAGGACTATTTTATACCGATCACCGTTTTAACCTCGCAGCCATTGGTATAGGAATTATTTGCGCGGTATTATATATTTTGTTCTGGTAAAATACTATGGGATGGAATACAATTCGCAACAAAGAATGGGGACTGCTCCTGTTTTTTTTACTGCTATATCCACAATATTAGGGGCAGTATTATTCCTTCGATTTGGATGGGCCACAGGAACTCTCGGTTTTTGGGGCGTCATGATCATTATTTTAATTGCTCATCTGGTTACCATTCCAACGGCTTTAAGTATTTCTGAAATTGCTACCAATAAAAGAGTGGAAGGGGGCGGAGAATACTTTATTATTTCCCGTTCCTTTGGACTTAACATCGGTGCTACGATCGGGATTGCCCTCTATTTTAGTCAGGCGATCAGTGTCGCTTTCTATGTTATTGCTTTCACTGAAGCTTTTTCGCCACTATTTGACTGGCTCTCTCAGGCCAAAGACATTGATTTGCCCCGTCAGGTAATCAGTATTCCGGCAATGGGGTTGTTAAGTTTGCTGATTTTAAAAAAGGGCTCTGGTATGGGGGTAAAAGCCCTTTATGTGGTAGTAGCCATACTTGCTGTTTCTTTATTGCTCTTTTTTCTTGGAAAAACTGATTACGTTGCTACTGCTGAATTGAATATATTTAGCCGTTCCATGCGCAACGGTAACCTTTTTTTTGTTGTTTTTGCTATTGTATTTCCGGCTTTTACCGGGATGACCGCAGGAGTTGGCTTATCTGGCGATTTAAAAAAACCGGGAATATCTATCCCTTTAGGAACAACGCTTGCTACGTTAACCGGGATGATCCTTTATTTTTTTATCACCTACAAACTAGCCATTTCAGCCAGTCCCGAGGACCTGGTTTCCGATCAGTTGATCATGCGTAAGATCGCGCTGGGGGGTAGTATTGTAATACCTTTAGGCCTTGCTGCTTCTACGATTTCAAGTGCACTTGGATCGATTATGGTTGCCCCGCGCACGCTACAGGCATTGGGAAAAGATGATTCTCTCCCAATTAAAAATGTAAATAAGGTAATGTCGGCTGGGAAAGGAGCCACTAATGAACCCTTTAATGCTTCGTTGTTTACGGTTGGTGTGGCTTTTGCGTTTGTCGCCATGGGTGATGTGGATGCGGTGGCGGAAATTATATCCATGTTCTTTATGATAACGTATGGTGCATTGAATTTAATCTCTTTTTTGAACCATTTTGCCGCCAACCCCTCGTATCGCCCGTCCTTTAAATCACGGTGGTGGATTTCCTTAATTGGTTTTTTGTTAAGTGTTTATATGATGTTTAAAATGAATTCTCTGTATGCACTGCTCGCTGTTGTTTTAATGGTAATCCTTTATTTGATTGTCAGCCATCAACATAAGGACAGACAGGGCCTGGTTTCGTTGTTCCGGGGGGTTGTGTATCAAATCAACCGTAAATTACATCTGTACCTTCAGGGTGAAGCCAAAGTGGGCGAAAATGAAACCTGGCGGCCTGCCGCTGTTTGTGTTAGCCCCGACTCTCTTAAACGGGATAACGCTTTAAATCTCATGTCCTGGATTAGTTATAAATATGGCTTTGGTACCTATATCCATCTCTATCAGGGGTATTATTCAAAAAAAACACGTCAGGAAGCGGATAATATCAAGCATATTCTGTTAGAACGATCCAATGCCCGCAATGGGCAAATTTATGTTGATACGTTGATCTCTCCTTCTTATACCTCTGCAATCGCGCAGGTTATTCAATTGCCCGCGGTTACCGGTAAGGAAAATAATATGGTCGTTTTTGATTTTGATAAAAATGTTAAGGAAAATTTACATCAAATTACCGATAATTTTAGTCTCGTGGCGGCAGCAAACTGTGATGTTTGTGTTCTGGGATGCGCGCACCTGAATAATCCAAAAAAGAAAAAAAGAAGTATTCATATCTGGATTCAGAAAAGCGACCCTGAAAATGCCAACCTGATGATTTTGTTAGGTTATGTGATTTCATCCCACCCGTACTGGCATAAATGTAAGATTTCCATTTTTGATGTGTGTGACCCAGGTGCCTCAAATGAAGAGAGAGAATATCTGGAACAACTGCTAAAAAGCGGACGACTTCCGATCACTTCCCGGAATATTACCATCATTGAAAAAGATATGGATCGAAATATTCGTTCGCTGATGGGTGCGTATTCAAAATCTGCTGATCTGACCATTATTGGTTTCAGAAGCAACCAGATTAAGCATGAAGGTGAGCATGTATTTTTGGGATATGATTCCGTTGGTGAGATTCTTTTCGTGAATTCACGGTCGGCTAAGGTGATTGAGTAATTGTTTTTCCATTATCAAAGGATGAAGCAGATAACAGAAAGCGGAGAGTAAGGAATGGGACAACTGAAAGTATCTAATAAAAAAATCTGGAATTTGGCGTATCCGATTATTTTGGGTGGAATTGCTCAGAATATTGTGCTCGCTACTGATACCGCTTTTTTGGGGAGACTGGGTGAGGTAGCCTTAGGTGCCGCTGCATTGGGCGGTTTGTTTTACTATATCGCCTTTTTTGTGGCCAATGGAATTGGTGTCGGAGCCCAGATTATTATGTCACGCCGCTTCGGAGAAAAAAATTATGCGCTTATCGGTGCGGTGATGGCTCAAACGGGTATTCTGATGGCCGGTTTTACTTTATTGTTGTTTGTTTTTATGTACCTGTTTTCAGGTGCTTTTTTTTCGATGAGTATCAACTCTGAGGAAGTCCGAAATGCTACACATGCTTTTCTTACCTATCGTTCCTGGGGTATCTTTTTTGCTGGAATTAACGTGCTCATGCGCGCATTTTTTATCTCTATCCATCGAACTCGCGTGATAACCTATACTACGGTATTGATAGGAATGGTTAATGTTACTCTGGATTATGCCCTTATTTTTGGTCACTTTGGCCTTCCACAAATGGGAGTCGAAGGTGCAGCATTGGCCAGTGTGATCTCCGAAGCTTCAGCCTCCCTTTTTCTGATCGTGTATATTCAGGTTATGATTCCTTCCAAACGCTATAATTTGCGTTTTACTCTCAAACCTGAACTGGTAAGATTAGGTAGGATAATGAAAACTTCCACCCCGGTAATGCTTCAGAATTTTCTCTCCATGGCCGGCTGGTTTATCTTTTTTCTTTTTGTAGAGCACCTGGGGGAGGCTCAGCTCGCTGTTTCCAATATTATCCGAAGCATTTATATGGTCCTCCTTATTCCTGTGTTTGGCTTCGCTTCAGCAGCTGCCACTCTTGTAAGTTATCTGATGGGGTCTGAAAGTACCGATCAGGTGTTTTCTCTCCTCCGTAAAGTGGTTGTTATGGTAATCCTGTCTGTTGCTGTGATTCTTATTCCGGTTATCCTGTTTCAGCATTCCTTCTTACGGTTCTATACCGTGAGCCCGGAATTAATTGAATTGGCCCACGGACCTCTGCGGGTTATCTTTGGTACGGTTTTTCTTTATGCCGTTGGGTTTACTCTTTTTCACGGCGTTAGCGGGACAGGCAATACCCTGGTTTCACTTCTCATCGAAGGGAGTGTTTTGATTCTTTACCTGGTTACCGTCTGGCTTTTTGTTTTCGTTTTTCATTTTAGTGTAACCCTGGTCTGGCTGGCTGAGTTTGTTTATGCTGTTTTTCTCGGGCTGATTTCTTATGTTTATCTCAAGATGGGGCACTGGCAGGATAAAATTGTATAATATTACGCTGTGCAACCTTTCTGTTTGTATTGTTGTCTTTGATTTGAACTCATGCCTGTTTTTTTTGTTCGTTATTTAGATTTGTTTTAAATTAGCCGCGTGAAAGATAGACTTTTAAACCTGATAAAATTTGTATCGCTGGTTTCTGCTGCGATATTGATGCTGTTTGCCAGCTCAGGGGTTACTATTTATCGTCATTATTGTTCTGCTTCTAACACCACACAGGTCAGCCTGTTGATTGATCTTACCGCCTGCGGCCACGATGAGGCTGCTGAATCTTGCTGCGGCGGAAGTCATACCGATCATAACACTTGCTCCTTGGTTCTGGATACCGACGAAAAAGCAGCATGTTGCAGCACAGAAAAAACAATCGTTCGGTTTACAGAAAAATTCGAAATTTCAAAAACAGAAAAGTTCAGACTTGCCCTTATAACCTACGTATTTGCTGTTTTTGCAATCGATCAGGAGGATCCGATTCCTTTCCAAACGATTGCACACTGGCTGTTTCGTAGTGGACCTCCACTAAAATCAGGATTTGAACTTATCCGATTCCTGCATCAGTTTAAATTCCATCTTTAATTTCATTTATACACTTTTTGGGGTACAATGATACGCGTTGTGCCTTTATCATTCTATGTATAATTGAAATTTCTGAATACCATGAAAAAAATTTCAATCCGCTGGACGATGACTTTATTGTTCATCGCAGCGATATCGTCAGCCGGAGCGCAGACTATCCGTGGGGTAGTTTATGAGCAGTACGAGGGCGAAAAGAGGACGTTGCCTGGTGTGAATATCTATTGGTCGGAATCTACACAGGGAACAGCCACAGCCGGAGATGGAAGTTTTGTTATCAAATCGGCAAATGATTCAGTTAATGCGTTGGTTTTTAGTTTCGTAGGTTATCTTAACGATACCCTTATTCTGGATCGTGAAAACCGGGTACTGGAAGTCATCCTCACTAAAAACAATCAATTGGATGAAGTAGAAATTTTTTCCCGGCGCCCGGGTACAACATTAAGCCGTACCGCGCCTATCACGATTGAACATATTTCTGGGGCTGAATTACACAAAGCGGCCTGCTGTAATCTGGGTGAGAGTTTTGAAACCAATGCTTCGGTTGATGTACATTACAGCGATGCGGTTACTGGTGCAAAACAGATCCAACTGCTGGGGTTAGCCGGAGTATACAGTCAGATGATGACCGAGAATATTCCCAATATGTACGGGCTTGCTACGGCATACGGCCTGGGATATATCCCTGGAAGTTGGATGGAGTCCATTCAGGTGAGCAAAGGTGCCGCTTCAGTTCTCGATGGCTATTCATCGGTAACAGGCCAGATTAATACCAATACAAAAAACCCGGCAACCAGCGAAAAACTGTTCTTTAATGCATTGATGAATAGCATGGGCAAGTACGAAAGTAACTTCACCAGTGCCATGCAGCTTAACAACCAATGGAGTACGGCGCTTTTACTCCATGCTGAGAATAGTCCTGTGATTCAGGATGTGAATCGTGATGGTTTTCTTGATATGCCGCTGCTGCGCCAATATAATGTAATGAACAAGTGGAAATATTTTGGCCGTAATGGTTTTATGGCGCAGGCCGGCGTTAAGTATATCGATGAGGTTCGTTGTGGGGGCGAGGTGGATTTTAATACCGAAATTCTATCACCGGAAATTGCTTATGGTATAGGGATTACAACACGTCGGGCTGAAGGGTTTATGAAACTGGGTTATGAAAAGCCTGGAAATACCGACCTGAATATGGCGTTGAAAACTACTGCCTCATGGCATGCGCAATCTTCTTTCTTCGGAAATAACACTTATGATGCCGTAGAGAAAAGCGTTTACCTGAATTATATTTTTCAACATCTTTTGGCCGGATCGCCCTTTCATCACTATGCTGCAGGTGTAAGCTTTTTGTACGATGCCTACCATGAAGTGTTTAACGACAGCATTTTTGTTACAACGGAGATCGCTCCCGGTGCTTTTTTTCAGTATACTTTTCAAAAGGAAAATTTACCCACTGTAATTGCAGGGCTGCGCGCCGATCATCATAACCTTCACGGATTATTTATTACACCCAGGTTGCATATTCGCTATGCGTTGAATGCGCACAATATTCTTCGTGGTAGTGCAGGGAAAGGATACCGGACAGCTCATGTGCTTTCGGAAAATAGCTATCTCTTTGCAAGCAGCCGGAGAATCCGGATCAAAGAAGCCCCCGAAATGGAAGAGGCCTGGAATTATGGCATTAACTACACCCATTATCGTGCTATTGCCTCCCGTGAGCTTTCGGTGAATATTGCGCTCTATCGTTCTGACTTTGAACATCAGGTTATTGTGGATATGGATCGCGATTTATCCTCCATCTGGATTTATAACTTATCGGGTAAATCGTACTCCAATGTATTTCAGGTGGAGGCGAAATATGCGCTTCTCCGAGGTATGGAACTTCTAATGGCCTATCGCTGGCAGGATGTACGCTACACCGCCAATGATGAGCTTATTGTGAAACCGTTGGTTACCCGTTATAAGGGGCTTTTTAATGCTTCCTATGCCACCCGCCTGAAAAAATGGCAGGTTGATTTTACCGCCATACTCAATGGGGATCAGCGCTTGCCTTCAACGGCCCAAAATCCTGAACAATACCAACGTCCGGACAAGGCCTCGGCCTATGTTATTATGAATGCTCAGATTACCAAATACTTCCGTTGGTGGAATCTTTATGTCGGTGCAGAAAATTTAACCGGTTTTACGCAAAAGAATCCAATTATCGCAGCTGATGATCCTTTTAGTGATTATTTCGATGCTTCGATGGTGTGGGGTCCGCTGGTTGGACAAAAATATTATATCGGAATACGAATTAACCCTTTTAATTAATCTTTTCTTTTAACATTAAACGATGAAAACAATGGCAAAAATGACAATTGCAGCGTTAACTTTGATGCTGATGGTTTTGGTTTCTCCTCAGGCGTTTGCCGATGGGAAAAAAACAGAAACAACAAAAATCCATGCGAATATGCATTGTGAGGCTTGTGAAGCGACGATTACAAAAAATCTGGCTTTTGAAAAGGGGGTGAAAGATATTACCGCCGATTCAAAGGCACAAACGGTACTGGTAACCTTTGATCCGGGAAAAACGACTCCGGAAAAATTATGTGCCGCCATTAGCAAATTGGGGTATAAGGCTTATGTAATGGATGATACAAAAAAAGCTGATTGTGCCCCGGATTGCACCGAGACGTCAAAAGATCCTGCCGGCTGTGACCAGGATAAGCCCACATCTCCTAAGTCGAAATCCGGTTGTGGTTCGGGTTGTACCGGAAAATCACTGGATCCTGCCGGTTGCGGTAAAAAATAGGAAAATGCTCTATGCATTTTTCATAAACAGGAAGGAGCCTCATTCTTTCCTGTTTTTTTTGTTAATATTTTAGTAATCTTGTGACTTCTAAGTGTAATCCCTTAAATTTGTCTCCGATATCAATGAAGAATATTTCCGGAGAAGGCCATTTGCCGGCTGATTTTACGGAGCATCAATATGAAACACGTGTTAAAACGAATTTTTATATTATTCCTTTGTCTGGCTGCTTCTTCAGCCTTCAGCCAGAAGGTAGCCGTTGTGCTCAGCGGAGGTGGTGCAAAAGGAATGGCACATATTGGTGTTCTTAAAGCATTAGAAGATAATAATATACCTGTCGATTATATTGCCGGAACCTCCATTGGTGCTATTATCGGCGGTATGTATGCTTGTGGCATGTCGCCTGATGAAATGATCCGGCATTTTAACTCCCCCGAGTTTTCCAAATGGCTTACCGGAGAAATTGAAGAAGAATACCTTTTTTATTATAAAAAACACGATGAAGATGCCGAATGGCTGAATGTGCGATTTGATATTGATTCGCTTATATCCCCACAGATTGTCCCAACCAATATTATTTCTCCTTTTCAGATGGATTTTGCCTTCCTTCAATATTTTGCCCAGCCCGGAGCCGCCTGTGGGTATGACTTTGATAAGCTTATGATCCCTTTTCGTTGTGTTGCCTCCAATATTGAAGATAATCAGGCGTATGTTTGCCGTTCGGGGGATGTGGGATCCGCCATTCGCGCCTCAATGTCGTTCCCGTTCTATTTTAAGCCGATTACTATCAATGGTAAGGTGATGATGGATGGAGGAATGTATAATAATTTTCCCATCGACGTGGTGACGGATGATTTTCATCCTGATGTTATTCTCGGAAGCGTTGTGGCTGGAAATTATCAGAAACCTTCTACCGACGATATGGTCTCGATGCTTCAGAGCATTTTTATGAATAAAACCGATTATTCGATACCTGACTCTGTAGGTTTTCTTTTTCAGCCCGATGTCCGGTACGTCGATTTGCTGGATTTTAGCAAAACCAATGCTTTTATTGACAGCGGGTATGTGGCCGTCGAGCGTCAGATCGGGGCAATAAAAAACCGTATTGAACGTGAAGTAACACCCGGGGAAGTTTCATTGGAACGCAGTATTTTTAAAAATAAATTTCCTCCCCTGTTGTTTCAACGCGTTCATCCCATTGGCCTTAAACCGCACCAGGCGCAATATGTTCAATCGCTTCTAAAACAAGAAGAAGATGTTTTGACCCTGAATCAGTTAAAACCCAACTATTTTAGGTTAATTGCCGACGATAAGATTGCTTATATCTATCCGCGAAGCCGGTTTAATCCCGGAACCGGATACTTCGATCTCTATCTCTACACCGAGCCGGCAAAGGATTTTACAGTTAGTTTTGGCGGTGATATCAGCTCTGCCGCTACTAATCAGGCTTTTATTGGCCTTCGCTATAAGTTGCTGACCCGTTATTCGCTTACCTTTACTGCCAATGCCTATGTGGGTAGGTTTTATAATAGTTTTTTGCTGGGCGCACGCCTTGAATACCCTTCGGAACCCGCATTCTTTGCCGATTTTACCGGCACCATTAACAGTTGGAACTATTTCTCTACCTCCCGCTATTTTGTGGGGGATGAGTCGCCGGGTTTTCTTTTGCAAAACGACAACTACCTCCGGTTATCGGCCGGAGTTCCTTTCTCGAAAAATGGTAAAATTTCTATTGATCTCTTAGGCTCTAATTTATCTAATTCTTATTATCATACTAATGCTTTTACAAGAAATGATACCAGTGATGTAACTAATTTTAATTTTTTTACCTTCGGGATGATTTACGAAAAAAGTACCCTTAATCGTAAAATTTATTCTACAGAAGGGCAGAGGATGCTTCTTTCTCTGCGCTACATCGGTGGAAATGAGTCGTATACACCGGGTTCGACCGCGCTTACGTATTCACCTGCTTCAAAAAAGCACCGGTGGATCCAACTTCGTTTTGCTTTTGAAAATTATTTTCCAACAATAGGCCAGGTGATTATGGGGGTTTATGCGGATGGAATTTTGTCTAATCAGGGGTTGTTTAGTAATTATACCTCCTCGGTGTTACTAGCCCCGGGGTATCGCCCGGTGCCCCAAAGTGCTATCCTGTTCATTCCCGAGTACAGAGCCAATACCTGGGCCGCGTTGGGCTTCCGGTCGGTCTATTCCGTTTACGGTCCTCTCGATTTGCGCTTTAGTACTTTTGCTTTCTTCCCTTATAAACAAATCCAGGAACGTATCGACCAATCGGCTTACCTGGGAAAAACACTGGCAAAAAGGTATTTTGGAGCTTCTGCAACCCTGGTGGTTAAAAATCCGGTTGTGCCCGTGAGCTTCTCGGTTTCCTATTATGATAATACTGAAAATCCATGGCAATTCCTTTTTAATTTCGGATACCTGATTTTCAATAAACCGAGTTTGTACTGATATTTTTAATTTTATTTCCAAAGATTATTATAATTGCTATTTTTGCACCCCTTAATGGTGAATTTTGAATTTTTAAAACATAAGAGAAACTATCAGAATCATATTCCCTTTTGTGGGAAGCGAACCCTTATCTGTCGAACTAACAGAATGTACTAATGGAAGAAAAAAATCTGCAACCTGAAGAATTAAACGAACAAAATCTTCAGGAGACTCAATCTGAAGCAACAGAAGATCAGACGCATGTTGTGGAAGAATCATCCAACGTAATGGAAAAAACTATTGCAACTGAAAACGAAAGGTCTGAATCAGAAACACCTGAAAATGAAGATAAAACAGCAATCGAATTGCCCAATACTTCACAAATGCAGGAGATCGTTTTAACCGAACCCTCCCCGGAGACTGTGATAGCGGAAACGCCTGCACCGGATGCTGTCGAAGAATCTGCGCCTGAAGAAAATGTTGAAAATTCTTCTCCTTCAGAAACACACGAAGAAGTGGAAGAAGTGGAAGCAGTGGACGCAGAGGACGAAGATGAAGATGAAGAAGAGGAGATGGTATCCGATGATCACTACGCTTCATTTACCCGTGAGCAATTGGTTCAGGAACTTGAAAACCTTGTGGCCTCAGAAGATATTACCCGCGTGAAAGCAAAAGTAAGCCTTGTAAAAATGGCGTATTTAAAGCAAACCCGCGAAGTATACGAAGCTGCGGATGAAAACCTGGATGAGGTCGTCGTGCCTGAAGAGGATAATCAGAAAACCCAGGGCGACGAAATGGAAGCCGCTTCGTCAACAACCGATGAAACGCAACTACCACAAGAAACAGAAGTTACAGAACCTAAAAAAGAACACGATCCGCTTGCCGAACGCTATAAAGCCGCATTCCGAATTTATAAATCAAAACGTGAAAAATTTCTTCAGGAACTTGAAGAACAAAAGCTGAAAAATCTTGAAGGGAAAAAAGTAATTCTCGAACAACTCCGGGATGTGATTAACTCCGAAGAATCATTAAAAAAGAGTTACGACGAATTCCGTCAACTCCAGGAAAAATGGCGCGAAATCGGAATGGTTCCCAAAGGTGAAGTGAACGACCTTTGGCAAAGCTATCATTTCCTGGTGGAAAAGTTCTTTGATAAAGTAAAAATCAGTAATGAACTTCGCGATCTGGATTTGAAAAAAAATCTGGAGAAAAAACTGCAGCTTTGCGAAAAATCAGAAGAACTTCTGCTGGAAACCAGCATTATAAAATCGTTTAAAAAATTACAGGAACTTCATCAGGAATGGAAAGAGACCGGCCCGGTACCCACCGATAAAAAGGATGAACTGTGGGAACGCTTTAAAACGATTACAGATAAAATTAATGAACGTCGCCGCGACCATTATAACCGTATCAAAGAAGATCAGGAAGCCAATTATAACGCTAAACGCGCTCTGTTTGAGCAACTGGAAGAAATTGTGAATGTCGAAATTAAAGGCATCAAAGAATGGCAGACCAAAACCAACAGCGTGAATGAAATGCTGAAAATCTGGAAAACCATTGGCCCGGCCCCTAAAGTAAAAAATGATGAAATTTGGGACCAGTTTAAAAGTTATCTCGATGCCTTCTTTGCAAAGAAAAAAGAATACTTCAGCAAACTGAAAGATCAACAGGTTAATAATTATAATCTTAAACTCGACCTGTGTAATCAAGCGGAAAGTATTAAAGAGAGTGATGACTGGAAGGAGACAACCCGTACGCTGATCGACCTTCAAAAAAAGTGGAAAGTCATCGGCCCGGTTCCTAAAAAATATTCTGATAAAATCTGGAAACGCTTCCGCGCCGCATGTGATGATTTTTTTAACCGGAAAGAGGATTATTTCGGACATATCCATGAACGGGAAGCCGATAACCTGACTGTTAAAAAGGAGATTATTGAACGGCTTAAAAATCAGGAATTTACTGATAATAAAGATGAAAATCTGAATATTCTTAAAACTTTTCAACGGGAATGGATGAATATTGGCCACGTGCCAATTAAGGAAAAAGATGCCATCCAGAAAGAGTTTAGAAAAATAATTGATGCTAAACTCGAGTTGTTGAAAATCAATGAGATGGAAATCAGTACCATGAATTTTAAAAACAGAGTAGAGAATATCAAAGATTCTTCTGACTCAAATCGTATACTGAGCCGTGAACGCATTCAGCTGATGAATAAAATATCGCAGATGAATGATGATATTAATTTGTGGGAAAATAATATCGGTTTTCTCGCTGCTTCAAAAAATGCAAATATCCTGAAAAATGAATTTGAAAAGAAAATTCAACGCGCAAAACAGGAAGTCGCACTGATGAATGTTAAATTGAAATATTTGAACGATCAAATGTAAAAGATTGTAAGTCGTTCTAACGCAGCTGATGCTTTATCCGGGTAAATGGCTGTTTTTATTGACAAGTGGTATATAAAGTAAAATGCGTTGAGATTTACAAAGTTGAAATGAAACGGAAACAGGCCCTGCTGAGGAGCAACCTGTCAGGGATAGGTTCTCCCAACGAAGGGTTGAAATATAGCGGGTTGATTTTCTTCCCGCTTTTTTTTGATACTTTTGAGATCTTATGCCTACAAATACTTACGCTGCATATTCTGTAGGTATTTTGTAGTTTATACTTTGATGTGGTCTTTTCCGTATTATTTTCTTCTCATCATTCATCTATAAGGGTGTACAATATTTTTCTATTTCTGACGTCATACTATTAATTCGTTCCGAAACATCGGAATTTTCCTTATTTTTGACCGTCAAAGAAAAACACCGGTTCATGAAGAGATTTTTTATTGTTTTTACTTTTCTGCTTTTGGCCATTACTTTGCCGGCTCAGATTTTTATTGAAGATACGATCCGCGCCTGCCATACCGACAGCCTTATGCTTGATGCCGGAACCGGGTACGATTCCTACCGCTGGAGTACAGGTGAAACGACACCACAAATTTATGTAAAACGAACCGATACCTATTCATTGACCGCCTTGTCAGGCGCTGTGGAAACACGCGATTCGGTATATGTAAACCTTATTCGTGCTGCGATCGTCGAAAATGATACCATTATCTGTTTTGGGGACGAATTAGCTCTCTCTTTAAGAAATCTGGAGCCGAAATGCCTCTCCGGATTATATCCACTCAATGGAAACGGTGATGATATCAGTGGAAATGGAAACCATGGACTGCCCATTGATCTGGTACCTTTCTCGAATCGCTATAATGAAAATGGAATGGCTTCGTTTTTTAATCCTGTTTCGAAAAGCCGGGTTATGATTCCCCGCACGCCGGAGCTTGAGCTTACCTCCCGTTTTACAATAAGCGCCTGGATCGCTCCGGGTGAAGGATGGGGCTCCGGTGCTTCTGATGGCGAGTATTATATCCTTAATAAATGGCGCACTATTTTACCTGATGAATGTGCCTTTATTTTGGGTGTGAAAAACGACGGCATGCTGTTTTTCCGTACGACCGACGGAAGTGAATATTCTGAAATTTCGGCTCCTGTTCCTCTTTCGGTCGACAAATGGGTACATGTGGTTGTTGTGATGAACGAAGGAATTCTGACCCTTTATTTGGGCGATGTCACTGGAATTGAACCCGTAGCAGAAATTACCAATGCGGTTATCCCTAACGAAACACCTACTGATATCTATCTCGGTGCCGCTGTGATTACTAACGATCATAATTATAAAGGAGCACTCGATGATATTCGTTTCTACCAGTGCGTTTTGTCGGAATATGATATTACGGTGCTAAACCGTCGGAATATGACCTACGACTATACCATAGTTTGGTCGGATGGCAGTTCGGATACGTTCCTTTTGGTTACGCCTGAGGTTCCGGAATGGTATTTTGTGGATATTGATGACGGAGTGAATCATTGTACCGACAGCGTCTATATTGATGTTTATCCGGAGATTAAAATTACCCTTGAACAAATTGGCAAGGGATGTCCGGGATCTGTAGTGGGGGCACTCCATGCACAGGTTACCGGAGGAATTCCTTTTGATGTCGGCACTTCAGGGCAGCCCCGTTCGCCCTATCGCTATACCTGGTCGCCTGTGGTGTTTAATTACGACAGTATTGCCCTGCGCCTCTCCGAGGGGGATTATTCCGTTACCATTACCGATAGTGTGGGATGCGCTTTGAAAGGCACCGCTACCGTCGAAACCTATGAAGCACCCGGCGTGGAAATCGAAGCTGACCCTACCAGTATTTATTTCCAGAACCCCCGTGTGCAGTTTTCTGCTACCAGTGATTATGCGATTTCCTATTCGTGGGATTTTGGCGATACCACTTATTCCACCCTGCAAAACCCCGAACATCTCTATTCTAAACTGGATATGAAACAAACGGCATACGAGGCCTGGGCTTTTGTTGAAGATGTGAACGGCTGTCGTGATTCGGCAAGTATTACCCTCGATGTGAAGGAGGTAAAATTGAATTTTCCCAACGTTTTTACTCCCAACGGTGATGGAGTAAATGAATATTTTGAAGTGGAGGTAGAAGAGGAAGAGGGGAAAAGCATTACCGATGTCTATCTGAGCAGTACGATGGTTATTTATAACCGTTGGGGTGAAAAGGTATTTGAGGACAATAACTTCAGTGGTCAGCCCGGTAGCTCCTGGGATGGCCAAAACCATAAAGATGGCGTTTATCATTATATTTTACGCTGCCGTGGCTTTTTTAAGGAAGATGTATACCGGGGAGTGATTCACATTCTTACTCAACCTCCCAAGGATCCTGAATAAAAACTTTTTTTAGGTTCAATCCGGATCACTTGATCTGAATGGGCCTTTTTTAACCTTCAAAGACCATTTTTTTGACCTGAATATTATGCACCGCTTCCAGCGAAGTAATCAGATTTTCCTGCTCCTTCAGGTCGCCGGTTAATTCCAGTAATATTAATCCCCCGCTACTACAATACGCTTCATTGACTTCATGCAGCCCGATCCGGGTTTTTATATTACATCCGTAACGGGTTAAAATCCGTTGCACTTCAAGCGCTTCTTTCTGGCGGTCACCAATAAAAATTCCGATTACGTTTATCATGGTTTTCAAGTATTTTTTTCAAAAATACATCTTTCTGTTATAAAGCAATTGCTTTTAGCTCTCTTTTTCAGTATGGGCTCCTTCATAGCTATAATAAACCAGGCCAGCAGCCTGAAAATATCAGAAGCGTTTGCGGGGAATTTTTTACTATTCGGTTGATGAGTAAAAAGTTAAGGGGCAATATGCCCCTTAACCGGAGAAAAAAAGAGTCAATGATCAAAAACCATCAATTTGAAATCAATACCACCAATATTGCTTAATTTCTCCAACATTGTTTTTATTTCGAATCCTACCCTCCCAGCGTGAGAATAAGGGTTCCTGTCTGCGAATTTACGGCCTCAGAGACTTCATGAATTCCTATACGGGTGCGGATGATATGTCCGTATTCAGAAAGTAAAGCCTGGGTTTTGTTGGCTTCCTTAATTCTGTTTTTGATCAAAATGCCGACAATCGTTATTCGCTCCATGGATGTATTTTAGAAATAAAGATCTCTTTCGCCACTTTTAATTCTTTCAATCCGGTTGCGGATTTCCTGTGTGTTAATCGCAAATTCACCCATTTCAAGCATTTTTAACTCCTCATCGATTCGGTTCCATCCTTTTTTTGCCACCTCCTCCTGCGCATAATCTACCAGAAATTCAGAAAGGGTCAGGATGGCGTTAGGTGTACAGAATCGTTTAATGAAGCCTGGTACGGAGAATTCCATAAAATGCTCTCCGGTGCGTCCCAGTCGGTAGCATGCTGTGCAAAATGAAGGAAGATAGTTATGTTCCAGCAATTCATCTATAATCTCGTGGAGCGATCGTTCATCTCCGATACGGAATTGCTCCCGGTTAAGGTTCTGTTCATTGTTCTTGATTTTCGAATATTCCCCAATCTCGATTTTGGTGCCTCCATCAATTTGTGATACCCCGAATTGCATCACTTCTCGTCTGATTTCCGGTGCTTCACGGGCTGTTAGAATTAAACCGGTATAGGGAACTGCTAGCCGTAATATGGCTACGAGTTTAGTGAAATCAGCATCGGAAACTTCATATTTATCGGTGATATTTAACGCCTGAGCATCTTTTATGCGTGGGAAACTGATGGTATGTGGCCCTACATTATAGCAGGCTTCCAGATGCACGGTGTGGCGTACCAGCGCCAAAACCTCAAACCGCCAGTCGTAAAGGCCAAAGAGTGCGCCAATGCCTACATCATCGACTCCTGCTTCCTGCGCCCTGTCGAGTGAGGTCAGACGGTAATCATAATCTTTCTTTTTCCCACCCAGGTGATACCAGGAATACGCCTCCCGGTCATAGGTTTCCTGGAAAACCTGATAGGTGCCGATTCCCGATGCTTTGACTGTCCGGAATCCCTCGATATCCAAAGGAGCCGCATTGATATTAACCCGTCGGATTTCTCCATGGTTTTTGTGCACACTATACGTTAGTTTTACTGTATGTGCAATGTATTCGGGCGAATATTCCGGATGCTCTCCATACACCAGAATTAATCTTTTTTGGCCGTTATCTTCCAATGCCTCCACTTCATGAATAATCTCTTCATCAGAAAGTGTTTTTCTGATGGCCGTGGTATTGGTTACCCGAAAACCGCAATATTTGCAGTTATTCACACAGCGGTTACCAATGTATAGCGGTGCAAACAGTACGATACGGTTTCCATAAACTTTTTCTTTGAGTTTTCGTGCTCCGTTTTTGATCATTTCAATCTGCTTCGGTGTGTTGGTATTTACCAACACTGCCGTTTCCGCAAGCGTAAGACGTTCTTTGTTTAGCGATTTATTAATTATTTGTTCTACGCGTTCATCGGTTACCTCCGTAGTGTGGAGATAATTCCAGATTTCGTCAGAATCGATGAAGGGCTGCATCCTTTTATCCGGGATTGCACATTTTTCAGGGTTAAAGCGCATTTGATTTATATTTTATGTTTATTGAGTTCTGTTGCAGAGGAAGGGAAAACTGCTGATTTAACACTTATGTCGTTTACCCGGCCCAGTTTTCCGGTTAATGCACCTAAATGATCGGTGGTCGCCTCTACCACAAGTGCAATGATACTTTTATCATTCACCCGGGAGGGTAACCCCAGTCGCCCGATTATCAGGGAAGAATACTCCGACAGAATGTGATTGACTGCACAGGCTTGTGCAGGATCATGCAATAGAATAGTGATTGTGCCAATTCTCTTTTCCATCAGATTATCTCCTTTGGGTTTGAATATGTGTAAAATCCTTAGGTCAGATTTTCCTCCCCTCAGACGCGGCAAAAATACAAAGAATAAAATGACTTACAATCGAAAGAAGTAAACTCTTCGGATTTTTTTTATTTTCTTACGTTAATTAAAAAATCGGGAAATTTCCTTTTCATCATTTAATGATGATAGTATATTGTTAATCAGGATATTTGTTAAGTATTCCGCAGGAATTCCGCATGTATTATGCAAGGGTAATCTGCAATCCGTCGTAGGCCAGATGCATCCCCTCCGGTAAGTTTTTTTCCAACTCGGCGTGTTTCCCGATAAAGTGGCTCATGTGCACAAAATAGGTTTGTTCTGGATGAATACGTTTTGATAATTCAATGGCCTGCTGTAATGAAAAATGACTGATATGTGGGCTGTTGCGTAAGGCATTCACCACTAAAATCCGGGTGCCTTTTACTTTTTCAATCTCCTCATCGTCGATGTGACTGGCATCGGTTATATAGGTAAAATCATCAAACCGATAGCCAAAAATGATCTCTTTATAATGGTATACTTTAATGGGGACAATTTTTACCTTCTCAATGATTACCGGATTGCCGTCCAGAGGGATTAAATCTACCTGTGGCGTGCCAAAGTATCTTTTATTGGCGAAGACATAAGGAAACGAAGTAGTGATAAAATCCAGCACATTCTGCTGTCCGTACATTGCAATGCGTTTGTTCAGAATGTAATTAAATCCTCTGACATCATCCAGCCCGGCGATATGATCGCGGTGGCTGTGTGTGAAAAGTATGGCATCAATGTCGTCAACGTGGTTGTTGAGCATCTGAACCCTGAAGTCAGGGCCGCAGTCGATGATAAAAGTTTTGCCTTTGTGCCTGACCATCACGGATGTGCGCAAGCGTTTATCGCGTGGGTCTTGTGATGTACAAACATCGCAATTGCATGCCACAACCGGCACCCCGGTTGAAGTTCCTGTTCCCAAAAAAGTAACGACAGTCGCATTTTGATCCTTCATCCTGAAAATTTGGTTAATAGATTAACTCCTGCGTATCTATAATGGCGTTTTCCAGCGTTTTTTTGAGCAGAATACGATCCGCTTCCGAAGGTAATTCACTGATCCGCTTATGAAAGGTAAGCGTGACTCTCCGGCCATCCAGCGCTTTATTGTCGAGTAGTAACAAGTCAAGCGCCACCGAGGCACACTGCATATTCTCGGGCGTCTGACAGTTTTTAATAATTGCTAATGCTCTGAATTGGTTCCAGTTGTAGTTTACAGTAACGGCGTAGGTACCGGTAGCAGGAATTAGCTTGCTCTCTTCCTCAATGGTGACCCGGCAAGTTGGAAATCCCAGGTCGAAATAAGGCATTATTACGTTCGTTACATTGCCCGTTACGATATAGTAGTGATCGAGATAGGCATTTGCTTTTTGAATATAACCTTCATGAATGGCTTCGCGAATTTTAGTTGAGCTTACCGTTTCGTTTTGAATGTCCTGCTCCGGAATCTCTTCCACCTCAAAGTTATACTTTTTCCCCAGGGCCAGCAGATGGTCCAGGTCACCCTCCCGGTTGCGTCCGAAATGATGATTAAATCCAATCACGACCTTGCGAACGCCTAATTTCTGCACCAGATATTTTTCCACAAATGCATTCGAAGTGGTCTGGGCAAACGCTTTTGTGAATTGCATAATGATCACATTATTGAGTCCGGTTTGTCGTAAAAGTTCAATTTTTTCTTCTTGCGAGGCGATGAGCTGCAGGTTTCTATATTCGGGGTACAGCACCTTGCGGGGATGAGGAAAAAAGGTAATAAGTACCGATTCCCCATTCACTTCTCTGGCCAGGGTATTGATACGTTTTAAGATCATTTTATGCCCCACATGTACCCCGTCAAAGGATCCAGTGGTGACCACAGGATTTATTATTTGCCTTCCGGCCTCTTCAATAGAAGTAAAAACGCGCATTGGCTTATTCGTTTTAATTTTGTTTTATAAAATAGGCGACTTTCTCCATTGAAGTGACCATATCGTATTCTTCGAGGTAAATGTTATCGGGAACATGCAGGGCTTTGGGCGTAAAATTCATAATGCCTTTGACTCCGCTCATGGCCAGCACTTCCACGATGTCAGGGCTTTGATTTGCAGGTACGGTCAGGATGGCCAGCCTGATTCCCTGGGCTTTTATCACTTCCTCCAGCCTGTCGACAGGATAGCACTGTACCCCGCCAAAAACCCGGTTGGTTTTCTGCGGGTCAATGTCAAAAGCGGCAATAATGGAAAGTTTTGCCCTTTTTCCATTAAAATAGGTTAAAATTGAACTGCCCAGATTACCAAGTCCAATAATCGCGGCTTTTTGCCCTTCCGGAGTATCCAGAATATTTCCGATCAGCGAAATCAGATCTTTTATATCGTATCCTTTTCTTAAGGTTCCGCTGTAGCCTATGAGCATAATATCACGGCGAACCTGTACCGGAGTGATTTGTAAAAGATTAGCCAGCTCGTGAGAAAAAATATGCTGTTTCCCTGCTGCAATTGTATTATAGAGTACGCGCCGGTATTTACACAGCCGTTCCACGGTTTTTTCGGGTAATGTTATCATTGATTGGTTTTATTTTCAATTTGATTTTGAATGGGAAGCTCGACGATAAAGCGGGTTCCTTTGCCTGGCTCCGATGATACGTTAATTCTCCCGTCGTACTGCGTGACGATTTTTTTTACAATGCTTAACCCAAGACCACTTCCTGAGATTTTTCGTGTGGATTCATTCTTAATCCTTACAAAGTCATCAAAAATAATGGTGGTCTCTTCTTCCTGCATTCCTATCCCCGTATCTTCCACTGAAATAATAATATTCTCTTTTTCCCGAACCAGGCTGCAACATACACTTCCTTTATCCCGGTTATATTTTACTGCATTGGAAATTAAATTATTAAAGATAATTTCGAGTTCTGTGCAATCGGCAAACATGGGAAATTTTTCCTCGGCTTCCAGGGTAATAGTAATATCCTTCTGGATAGCCAGTGGCTGCATGGTGTCGATGGCATTTTGAGCGATTTTTTTTAGGTCACAAACCTTAATGGAGCGTTTTTTGTCTCCGGTCTCAATACGGGTCAGATCCAGCATATCCAGGATTAACGACCGCATTCCATTGATGCGCTCAATCGATCGGTCAACGATTTGTTCATAATCGCTGATTTGCTCGCCTAACTGATGCCCTTTGAGCATGGCCAGATAACCTTCCACTGCGTTTATCGGGGCTTTTAATTCGTGCGATAGAACCGAGAGAAATTGAAAACGGATATGCTTCCCTTCATCCCCCATCTGACGGGTCATTCGTTTGAGAAAGATACGTTTGGTGATGTTTTCAACCGATGAGCGCAATTCCTGGGGTGTGAAAGGTTTGGGAATAAAGTCGTGTGCTCCGTCACGGGTGGCTTTTACTGCCAGGTCGAGCGAAGCATAGCTTGTAATCATTACCACAATAATATTGTAGTTGCGTTTTTTTACGTACTCCAGCACTTCAATTCCTTGTATTCCGGGAAGTTTATTGTCGAGCAGGATGATATCGGGCATTTCTGCTTCTATGATTTCAATCCCTTTTTCTCCGGTTTCCGCTTCCAGAATCAAAAAGTCGATGTGCTCATCCATAAAGGGATAATCGACCGAAAAATTACGCATGATGCGTGCTACGCCTGAGCGGATTCCCGGTTCATCATCAACAACCAGAATTTTTAAAACAGCCATATTATTCGGTATTTAATAAGCGGTTAATTTGCAGCAGCAACTGATCGGAACGGATACCTTTATCCAGCATGATATCGGCATGGATCCATTCCCTGTCCGCATCTGAATTCAGATCGAAGGTCATGCCGGTCTCTGCGGATACTGCGGTAGAAATAATTACCGGAACATCGGGATATTTTCGTTTAATTTTATAACTGAGAACAAATCCACTGTCTTCCCTTTCCATCATTAAATCAAGAATGGCCAGGTCGGGGCGGGTTGTTTCGATAATCGATTCAGCTTCCTTCTGATTTTCCGCGGTAATGGTTTCAAAACCAAACTGTTCGATTTTTATTTTTAATTGAAACAGATAATCAATATCATCATCAACAAGCAGAATAATTTTCTTCTTTTTCATCTGTTATAAATTTTAATTCATTCCATACCGGGGAATCGTGATCGTAAACGTTGTGCCTGTTTCTCCTTTATCCGGATCAGAGTTGGATTCAACATGGATCTGGCCGCGGTGCATTTTGACAATTCCATAAACTAAGGGCAATCCCAGGCCGGTTCCTTTTCCTATGGTTTTTGTCGTAAAAAAAGGAGTAAATATTTTTTCCATATTTTCGGGCGATATGCCGCTGCCGGTGTCTGTAATTTTATAATAAACGGAATCTTTTGAATCCGTAAGTTCTATTTTTAATAAGGCGTTTTTTGTATTTTCCATCGATTCGATGGCATTTTTTTCCAGATTGGTCAGTACCTGCATCCATTGATCCCTGTCGATCATTGCTGATTTATCGGTTAATCTGGGTTCGAACGAAATCTTAACGTGGCCTGAGTTCAAAATGGAGTTAAGGCTGCGACGCGTAAACTCTTCGATATCTGTTTCAATGAGGTTTACCTGATTTTTTCTGGCGAAGTTGAGCAAACCACCCACAATTTTTTTGCACCGTGCCGCCTGCTCAACAATAAGGTCCAGATCTTTTGCCAATTCGCTCTTTTCGCCCAGTTCTTCCTTCAGAATATTGGAATACATCGTTATTACACCCAGCGGATTATTTAACTCATGGGCAATGCCAGCTGATAGTTGGCCCATATTGGCCAGTTTTTCCGACTGTTTTAGCGCCTGTTGCGCATTGGCGAGTTCCTGATGTGAATTATTCAGATCCTTGATGGTATAATGCAATTCTTCGATGGTGTAGGGGAGGCACATTTCAGTTTCTGCCAGCCCCTGGATGATCGCTACCGCATGCTCCTCACAAGTATCATAACCGCATGCTCCGCAGTTAAGATGGTCCTCTTTCTTGTATTTTCCCATGGTAACCAGTGTTTGATCGATCTCTTTCTGGCTGGGTTTCTCCAACCTTCGATCGACTTTTTTAAAGTGCTGCGACAGGTCAATATCGGCACAAAAGGCAATATCCTTCTGCCATTGCGCCTGATCGATATGTTTTATCTTTTCTTTTACATAATTGGTTACCAGTGTTCTTCGTCTGAATCGTTGGCCACCGGATGACATTCCCGGGCCAAGAATACATCCTTCACAGCACAACAACTCCAGGTGTGTATCAGAAATCAATCCTGTTTCGAATTCTTTTATGGCCTCCCTGAAATTTACTCTGCCCTCAGCCACTACAATATTGCCTTCTGTTAAGTCTTCCGAACGATTCGTGGTTTGCAGTAAGCCACGGCTGATGGGGAAGATTGCACCTTTGCCGGCTAAAGGAGGGTCAAAAGCACTGGGCGTGGTTTGCTGAGCATTGATGTTCCTCATTTTAAACATTTTTCTCAGTTCCTGGAAAGTGAGAACCGAGTCCACTTCATTCGATTCGGCTTTTTTTGCTACGCAGGGTCCTATGAACACAATTTGCAGATCGTTGCCATATTTTTTTTTCATTACCCGGGTCATTGCCACCATGGGGGAAACGATTTTTGCCAACGAATCGACAAGATCAGGATGGTAATGTTCAATATAATATACAATCGCAGGACAATCGGATGAAATTGTTGGTGCGGCGGTTGTATCTTTTAATATGGCATCGTACTGCATGGCAACAATATCGGCTCCGAAGCCCACTTCTGCCACATAATCAAAACCCAGGGCACGTACCATACCTACAAGTTGTTTGTAATCAGATAATTCAGAAAATTCAGCCGGGAAGGAAGGCGCAATGATAGCCGCTACTTTTTTATCCGAAGCGAGAAAAGAAAATGCCTCCCCGGTGTTGTCGAGAAAAACTTTGGCATTTTGACTACACACCTTCACGCAATTACCACAACCAATACAACGCTGGTCAATCACCTCTGCCTGGCCGTTTAATATCCGTATGGCTTTTACCGGACACTCCCTGACACAGGTGTAACATACCCTGCAACGGTCTTTCACAGTAAATACAAGTTGTTTTCTATAGGCTGGCATAGCGTGTTCTTTATAATAATGCATCACGTTGTTTAAATACCGGTGTTAATATGGATGTGTCCGGTTTGTTTTGTTCCCATTTCTTGACAGCAGGATTTTGGATGGGGATTTTCAGACTGCTTTTCTCGTCGAGCTCAAAAAGGCTTTTCGTCCTTGCTTTGATAAAGGATTCATTATTTTTATGTATGGGTTGGCCACCGCCATTGACACACCCATCGGGGCAGGCCATAATCTCGATATAATCAGGAGGTTGCTTCATTGAAGGCAGCGATCGGAGATACGCCCCGGCTGTTGCCATTCCATGGATGGCAACAAAATGATAAGACTTGTCATTGATTTCAAAAGTGTATTCCTTAATCGGTTTTGACGCCCTTAGTTTTTGTATTCTGGCACTTATCAACGCTGATTTTTCCTGCATCGCCAGCATACTTCGGATGATGGCTTCTGATTCACCCCCGGGAGATCCGAAAAGTAATCCGGCGCCACTTACGGTACTGTAGGGGTCATTGGGAAGTTCCGGTTCCAAATGCTCAATATCGATCCCGTGCAGGCGAATAAAACGTACCAGTTCGCGTGTGGTCAGCGCAGCATCGATGACCTGTTGGTTGTTTATGGCATTGCACGCGCGCGCCAGTTCGGCTTTTTTTGCCATACAGGGTGTAATTGCCACGGTGAAGGTTTTTTCCCCCGACGCGGTGTAATCTCTGCCTATCGTGGCTCCGATGATTTCCATCGGCGACTTGATGGGTGCGAGATAGGTGAGGTGTGATGGGAAATACTCCTCTGCATATTTTACCCATGCCGGACAACTGGTTGAAATAACTGGTTTGCGGTTGGCCTGCAGGAGATAACGTGCCATTTCGTGTGCGTAAATATCGTTACCGAGGTTATAATTGTAAAGAATGTCAACCCCGATTTTGCGTAAGGCTGCCACCAAAATATTGGTTAGGTTTTTTCCGGCCTTCACACCGAATTTTTCAGCCACGCTGATTCCGGTAGTGGCGTCTATCAGGGCAATTACTTTGGTGTCCTTGTCGTAAAGCGCTTTATGCACACTGTCGGTATCGTCGCGTTCATACAAAGCCCCGGTGGGACAGGCGACGACACATTGTCCGCAGTCGATGCAGTTACTAATGTTCATGGGCTTGTCGAGCGTGGTGCCAATATACATGGAGTTGCCTCTGCGCATATATTCCAAAGTACTGACTCCAATAACTTCATCACAGATCCGGATACAGCGGCCACAGAGAATGCATTTGGCCGGGTCACGGGTGATGCTGTACGATGATTTATCAATCGTGGCCGGATGCGACCGGGAAGGATATTTTCGTTCTCTGATATTGAGCTCCTCGGCATAACGTTGTAACTCACAGTTTCCGTTACGCACACAATAAAGGCAATCGTCGGGGTGGCTGGCCAAAAGCAGTTCAATGACCGCCTTGCGGGCCTGAATAACACGTGGACTATGCGTTTGAATTTTCATCCAGTCTTCTACAGGGTGGCTGCACGAGGGTATTAACCCGGGGTATCCTTCCACTTCCACCACACACATTCGACAGGCCCCGGTGGGAAGTTTTCCGGCCATATAGCATAAGGTGGGCACCTGAATCCCATTGCGTTGTAACGCCTGCAGGATAGTTTCACCCTTGTGCGCTTTAATGGGAATATTGTTCACTTCAATCGTAAAATGCATACCGGTAATTATTTTTGATAAATAGCAACAAACTTGCAGGTGTCGTAACATACCCCGCACCCAATACATTTTTCTTCAACAATGAAATGTGGTTTTCTGGGCGATCCGATGATGGCCTGTGTAGGGCATTTCGATGCACAGGCATGACAGCCGGTACATTTTTCCACATCAATATAAAATGTTTTTAACTCTTTACATACATTGGCGCGGCATTGCCGGTCGTAAATATGTTCTTCAATTTCGGTGTGGTAATACTTCAGAATGGAAAGCACCGTATTGGGTGCGTATTTTCCGAGTCCGCATAGCGAAGTGTCACGGATTACCTCGGCCAGTCGCCCCAGTTGCATAATGCCCTTGAACCGGCGTAGCGTATCATGCCCGCTTTGCACGGCAGGCTTTTGAGTAATCATTTCCAGTATTTCATACATCCTTTTCGAACCTTCACGGCAAGGGATGCATTTTCCACAACTCTCCCTACGGATAAACGAAGCAAAATACATGGCCATATCTACCATGCATGTATCTTCATCCATCACCACCAAACCGCCACTCCCCATAGTAAAGCCGGCTTTTTCCAGCGTTTTAAAATCGATGGGTGTGTCGAGTAAATCCTCATGAATGCAATACCCTAACGGACCACCGATCAGCAACGATTTAAAATTTTTATCGCCGGGCATTCCTCCACAGCATCCAAAAATAATTTCCCGGAACGTAGTTCCCAGCGGAATTTCCACCAATCCGGTGAAACGTACTTTCCCTGATACGGTAAAAATTTTTGTCCCTTTGCTGTGTTGTGTCCCGATTTTTGAAAACCATTGGGGCCCGAATTCAAAAATCGTCGGAATACTGGCCAGCGTTTCTGCGTTGTTTACAATCGTTGGCTTTCCGAAAAGACCGACGGTCGAAGGATACGGCGGTTTATGTCGGGGCATTCCCCGGTTTCCCTCAATGCTGCTGATTAGTGCCGTTTCTTCACCGCAAATAAATGCACCGGCTCCTTTCACAACTTTTATGTGGAGTGAATAACCGCTGTTAAAAATGTTGTTCCCGATTATCCCATTGGCATCGGCTTGTATAAGGGCTTTTTCCAGCCGGTCGATGGCCAGGTGATATTCATTTTTGATATAGAGATAAGCTGTTTTTGCCCCAATGGCATAACTGGCAATGGCAATTCCTTCAATAATCCGGTGGGGGATACCCTCCAGCAAAGTGCGGTCCATAAAAGCTCCGGGGTCACTCTCGTCGGCATTACAGATCAAAAATTTTTCATCGGCCGCTGTGGTTAATGTTATTTTCCATTTTTCACCCACCGGAAAACCACTCCCTGACCGCCCGCGTAATCCGCTCATCTCCACCAAATCACAAACTACGTCCGGGGTGTAATTACTGATGGCTTTTAAAAATGGGGTATAACCACCGAAGGCAATATATTCATCAATATTTACCGGATCAATGTGGCCGCAATTTTTGAGTATCAGGCGGTTTTGCCGGACAAAAAACGGATGTTCGTGCATGAACGGAACGTTTTCGTACGCTTCGTGCAAGGGGTTTTTATATTGTCCTGCCGCATATTCAGGCAGAATTTCTTTGTTTAACACGGCATCGAGGATTGTTGGGACTGTTTCGCTGGTCACACATTTAAAACAAACCCGTGAATAGCCCGGAAGCTGAACTTCCATCACCGGAGAAAAAGAGGAAATACCCATATTTCCGGTTTCAATAACTTTTGCTTCAATACCTCGTTCGTTCAGGTATTTATATACGGCTTCCAGCGTTTTTTTGCTCCGGCAACGATGCCAGAAGTATCCATCGCGATAAAAATATGCAGTTTCTCAATGGTGTCGCGCCGCAGACAAGCGACCTGTTTCCGGAGGTCTTTCGGGAGCTGGTCGGCCGGCCAGGCAAAATATTGCGCGGCAAAAGGGGGCATTTGCATATCATTTTCAACAGCCATCATACGTTGAGTTTGTTTTTTTCTTTTTGCAGGATTTCTTTAATATCGTCTTTTTTAACCAACGGGTAGAATGTGCCATTAACCTCTATCACCGGCGCCAGGCTGCATGCTCCGATACAACCTGCAATTTCCAGACTGTACCTTCCGTCTTTGGATACTTCTCCGGGCGCAATTCTGAGCTCTTTTTCCAACGCCTTCAATACACTGGAGGCCCCCATAACATGACAGGCTGTTCCCTGGCATATTCTGACATGTATCTGGCCGCATCGTGTAAAACGAAATTGGTCATAAAATGTGGCTACACCATACACTTTACTGGTTGGTATGCCAATGTAGTCCGCCACTGGCGCTATAGCTTCCTCCGGAATAAAACCAAGCTGCTCCTGGATTCCCTGTAAAACCGGAATCAGTGCCTCTCTTTTTCCTTGTGGATAGTGCTTCAGAATAGTGTTAATCTCTTCTTTCATTGCGCAATAACCTTCGTGTTTGCTATGTAATCCTTACAAAAATACTCTTTTTTTGCCGATTTCCAATTTTTAATTGTGAAAATGATAACAATGTGAAATACTTAACAGAATAAATGATAAAATTGTTATATATTTGTACGTTGAAATGGTACAAGGATGAAAAAAACCAAAATCGTAATTTGCC
>Ga0116152_10000172_pt1 | contig 51933 bp, 41 predicted proteins | sample AD_UKC119_MetaG_FD_89894 | JGI IMG/M metagenome (GOLD analysis project Ga0116152, IMG submission 89894) | Active sludge microbial communities of municipal wastewater-treating anaerobic digesters from Hong Kong - AD_UKC119_MetaG | ecosystem: Engineered > Bioreactor > Anaerobic > Digestate...
AATTCCGTCGTTGTTGCAGGGCCAAGGCGAAACCTGTTCTGCCAAAACCTTGGCAGAACGCACATCCTTCCTTAGCTAGGTATCCAGATCGATCAAGACCGTCTCAACAGACAGGACCCCTTCAAATGGCCGATATCCGCCGCGTCACCGACGCTTTCGCCGTGGCTCCCCAGATTTCCGAGACGGATGTCGAGGAAATCGCTGACGCCGGCTTCAAGACCATCATCGCCAACCGCCCGGACGGGGAAGGCGGCGTCGACCAGCCGCGTATGGGATCGATCCGTGCCCGCGCCGAATCACTGGGCCTGACCTTTGTGGCACTGCCTTTTTCCGGGGCACCGACGCCTGAAATCGTGGAAAGGATGGGGCAGATCCTGAACGAGGCCCCGCAACCTGTCCTGGCCTATTGCCGCACGGGGACCCGTTGCATCACGGCTTGGGCCCTGACCCATGCAGGACAGGGCTCTGCGGGCGATATCGTCGATGCTGCAGCAGGCGCAGGCTACGATCTTTCGAGCATCGAATCCCTCCTCTAAGGGCTGTTCCGTATGGCTCCTGATAACATTTGCGCCGCATTAAGTGTGTTGTCAGTGAGCTGGCGGCGTGCGAGGCAGGAAACCGGCCGCGAACCGTGTCGTGATACATTGTTCGCCAGTCAGGAGAGTACGGTATGACAGACCGGTTGTGGCTGACCGATTTCAAGTACGACGACGGCGCAATGCTGGTGAAGAAAACCGGTGCACGGATTCCGCTGACCCTGTCGCTGTTCAATGACGTTTTCACATGGCTCGCTTTCTATGGCGCGGCCCAGTCCTGGCGCATCTGGCGCCGTATCGAGGGCCACAAGCGCCCGACCATCGCCTTCTATCCTGACAAGCCGCGCCCCTGGTATTTCATCTGGCCTGTGATGCATGTGGCTGGCGCGAAGCTGATCGACGATGTGACCAAGGCCGACATCGTCATGCAGTTCGATGACTGCACCGAGACCAACAACAAGCTGCCGGACGTCAAGGAAGGCGCACGCCTCGTCAATTTCGCCTGCCACGATGTGTCGAAGTCCAAGGTGGGCATCGCGTTCGAAAAGGCCGCTGGTTATTCGCTGGCGGTCGATCCGACGACGTATCCTGGCCGGATGGTGGAAAAGTCCGAACTCAACGCCGCCCATGACGGGCGCGTCCTGGAGGGGCCGCTGGATGAGGCCGTACCGGGCAAATGCTATCAGGTGCTTGTCGATAATGAGATCGAGGGCGGCCTTGTCGAAGATCTGCGTTGCTGCCTTGTGAATGGCTCTCCGGTCGTCGTTTTCCGCAAGCGCCGTCCGCTGGAACGCCGTTTCGCCAATGAGAATGTCGAAGTGCTTCTCGATGAGCCTCGCAATTGTTACACGGCGGATGAAATCACCGTGATCGAGCGCTTTGCTGAGGAAATGGGTCTGGACTGGGGCGGCATTGACTGTCTACGTGACCGCAATAGCGGACGACTCTATATCGTCGATGCGAACAAGACCGACATGGGCCCGCCGGTTGCCCTGAAGCTTGGATCCAAGCTGAGGGCGACGCGCCGCATGGCACAGGCTTTCGGGACACGGTTCGCGCCGAAACGGCGATAAGGGCATGTCTGCAGGCTGAATATCGAGAGACTGCAAATGGCCATCCCTTACATCAAGGAAATTGAATTCGAATATGGTGTCGTCCAGCAGATGACGCCGCTGATCCGCCGGGTGATCGCAAACAATCCCGGCCCCTTCACCTATGTCGGAACCGGGGTTTACATCATCGGGCATGGTGAAGTGGCCGTGCTTGATCCGGGGCCGGAGCAGGCAGAACATTTCGAGGCGCTGAAAAAAGCGCTGGAAGGCGAGACGGTCACTCACGTTCTGGTCAGCCATGGCCACTCCGATCACTCACCGTTGGCCCAGCCGCTGGCCGAATGGGCGGGCTGCAAGACCTATGCGAAGAATTGCGGCGTGCCGACCGCCAAGGGTGAGCTTGGCAGTGCGGACGATCTCGGCTTCATGCCGGATGTCAAAGTCGGCGATGGCGATGTGATCTCGGGCCCTGGCTGGACGCTGGATGTGATCGAGACGCCCGGCCACACTTGCAATCATCTCTGCTTCGGTCTGCGTGAAGAGAATACGTGCTTGTCAGGCGATCATATCATGGGCTGGTCCACCACGGTCGTCGCCCCGCCGGATGGGGACATGGGCGACTATATGCGCAGCCTCGAGAAGATCCGTGCGATGAATTTCGACGCGCTCTATCCGACGCATGGTGATCCGGTGAAGGGACGTGACTTCGTCGCACATTTCATCACCGAATATGCCGAGCATCGCCGCGAGCGTGAGCGGGCCATCCTGCATCATCTTTCGGAAGGGGAGAATCTGATCCCCGAAATGGTGAAAGAGATGTACAAGGACGTCGACAAGCGCCTCCATCCGGCAGCGGCCATGTCGGTTCTCGGCCACATGATCGAACTGGTGAAAACCGGGCGCGTGACCACGCCGGACGAGAAGCCGACTGTGCGCTCCCATTTCGAACTGGTGCGTTCTGCAGCCTGATCCTGCTTAGCGTACGCTGAGGCCGATCCGCCGGCCAGCGGAGAGATAGTTCGCTGCCGCCACGATCGAGTCAGCATCGATCATGAAGTGGCGGTAGAGATCGTCGATCGTGCCGGTTTGCCCGAAATGCTCGACGCCGAGCGGCGCGGTGCGGTGGCCCATGACGCTGCCGATCCAGGCGAGTGTCGCCGGGTGGCCATCGGTCACTGTGATCAGCGTTGCATCGCGAGGAACATCCGCCATCAGACGTTCGATCTGGCTGGTCGCATCCCTGTGCCCGCGAGCCCGTGCGCGGCGGGCAGCGGACCAGCCGGAGTTCAGCCGGTCTGCCGACGTAATCGCCAGCACGCCGATGTCGCGCCGGTCATTGCCGATGCGCCCGGCGGCCTCAATGGCTTCCGGGGCGACGCAGCCCTGATAGGCAATCACGACTTCGCAGTTTGGCCCCGGCTCGCGCAGCCAGTAGGCGCCATCGACGACACCCTGCCGGAAAGCCTGGTCGTCGCGTGCCTTCAGGCCCAGCTGCTCCAGCGGGCGCGTCGTCAGCCGGAGGTAAACCGAGCCGCCGGTTTCGTCGCGCAGCCATGTGCGCTCGTCCGGGTCATTCTCACCGCTACGCTGGAGATAGTCGAAGCTCCAGTCCATGATGATGGAGAGCTCGTCGAGATAAGCCGGTTCGAAGCTGACAAGGCCATCCTGGCTCATGCCGATCAGCTGCGCGCCGATGGACTGGTGCGCTCCGCCTTCCGGGGCGAGCGTCACGCCAGACGGCGTGCCGGCGATGATGAAGCGGGCATCCTGGTAACAGGCATAGTTCAGCGCATCGAGGCCACGGGCCACAAACGGATCATACACCGTCCCAATGGGGATCAGACGTTCGCCGAAAAGTGAATGCGACAGGCCCGCCGCGCCCAGTAGAAGAAACAGGTTCATCTCCGCAATGCCAAGCTCGATATGCTGGCCAGCAGGTGAGAACTGCCATTTCTGCGTTGAGGGGATGCGCTGCTGGCGGAAGGTGTCTTGCTTTTCCGTCCGGGCAAAGAGGGACCGCCGGTTCACCCATGGGCCGAGATTGGTGGAGGAGGTGACATCCGGTGAGGTCGTCAGGATGCGGTCCGCAATCTCGCTCTCGCCCTTGGCCAGCGCATCGAGGATCTTGCCGAACCCGGCCTGCGTGGAGAGCATGCGGTCGTCCAGGAAGACGGGGCCAGGGCTTTTGACCTGGGGCGCCGTGAACCGGCGGGGGCCTGACGCGAAGAATGGCACCTTGCCGAGGAAGGCATTCATCGCGTCCTTGTCTTCGACGGTTGCCAGCTTCTCCCATTCTTCGCCTTCAGGCACGCCCATGTGGCGCTGGAAGTCGGCCATCTGTGCCGGGTTCATCAGGCCGGCATGATTGTCCTTGTGGCCCGCCAGCGGCGTGCCCCAACCCTTGATCGTGTAAGCGAGGAAGACGGTCGGCCGGTCATCGGTGATGCGGTCAAAGGCCTCGGTCAGCGTCTTGAGGCACTGGCCGCCGAGATTGTTCATCAGGGCATTCAGCTCCTCGTCGCTGCGTTTCGAGAGCAGGGCAGAGACGTCGCCCTGATCGCCAAGGTCGTCCATCAGGCGTTTGCGCCAGGCAGCCCCGCCCTGATAGGTCAGGGCTGAATAGTCCGCATTCGGACAGGACTGGATCCAGGATTTCAGCGCTTCGCCGCCCGGCTCCTCAAAGGCTGTCCGCTGCAAGGCGCCGTGGCGCAGCACGACAACGCGCCAGCCGAAGGCCTTGAAGATCGACTCGATCTTCTCCCAGAGGCCCTCATGCACCACGCCGTCGAGGCTCTGGCGGTTATAGTCGATGATCCACCAGGTATTGCGCAGATCGTGTTTCCAGCCTTCCTGCAGGCACTCGTAAACGTTGCCTTCGTCAAGCTCCGCATCTCCTACCAGCGCGACCATCCGGCCGAGCGGGCGGTCGGCGGCCCAGTCCTTGGCGGCAAGATAATCCTGCACGATGGAGGCGAACGCCGTCTCCGCGACGCCCAGGCCGACCGACCCGGTGGAGAAGTCCACATCGTCCACATCCTTCGTGCGGCTGGGATAGGACTGCGCGCCGCCATAACCGCGAAAATCCTTCAGCTTTTCCAGCGTTTGGTTGCCCATGATGTACTGCATCGCGTGGTAAACAGGCGAGGCATGCGGCTTCACCGCCACGCGATCTTCGGGCTTCAGCGTGTGGAAATAGAGCGCCGTCATGATCGACACCATCGAGGCACAGGAGGCCTGGTGCCCGCCCACTTTCACATCGCCTTCGCCCTTGGGCCGCAGGTGATTGGCATTGTGCACCATCCAGGCAGAAAGCCAGAGCAGGCGCTGTTCGAGGGTTTTCAGATGCTGGAGATCAGACATGGGGCCTTGTGGACGTAAGGAAGGGAAAACTGGTTACACTTGCAACCAGTCTCTTTGCACAGGCCTTCCCTTACGTCCATGCTACTCCGGCGGCGGGATTTACATCGCCGTGTCGCGCAGCTCCGACAGGTCCGGATAGTCCGGATCGCGCTTCTCGATCCGGGCCTTGAACGCCTCGGCCATGTGCGGCGGCGGGAACATCGCCGCGTTCCACACGCCGATATAGTCCAGCGTGTCGGCGGTATTGTGATCGCGGCCGTAATTGATCAGCACTTTGCAGCCGGTCACGGCCAGCGGGCTGTTTCCAGCGATTTCACGGGCGACGCCCATCACGGCTTCCATCATCTCTTCATGCGTGTCGAACACGTCATTGACGAGGCCGATCTCCTTCGCCTTGGCGGCGGGCAGGCGCATGCCGGTATAGGCCATCTGCTTGACCCAGCCTTCAGGGATGTAGCGCTGCAGGCGCGGGAAGGTGCCGACGTCTGCCGTCATGGCGATATTGGTCTCCATAATGGAGAAGAAGGCGTCCTTGGTGCACCAGCGGATATCGCCGGCGGAGATCATGTCGACCGCGCCGCCGATCACGCCGCCATGCAGGGCGAACAGTACCGGCATGCGGGCCTCTTCCATGCAGCTGAAGCTGTGCTGGATGTGACGGATGTTGGAACGCAGGGCCTCGGCCATGATGTAGCGGTCATGCCTGGGCGCATCGCGGTCACCGGTGAAGACGGTCGTGTCCATGCCGCCGGAGAAATGCTTGCCCGTCGACGAGATGACGATCACCCGCGCGCGGGCATTGTTGTCGATGTCGTGGATGATTTCCGGAAGCTCGTTCCAGAACGCCTTGTTCATTGTGTTGAGCGCCTCAGGCCGGTTCATCCGGATATGGGCGATCTTGTCTTCGATGGTGACCTCAAAGCACTCGTAAGCCATGTGTTCCTCCTCAGTTTGGAAGAACTGTAGCAGCCGGGTCCGGCGCTGCCAGAGGTGACGGCGGGGCAGGCGGGCTTTGCGTCAGGCGGTGACGGCTTCGGCCCGCGTTGGACGCATCAGCAGGCGCACGATGGCCTCGTCGACGCTGATTTCGCCCTCGATCACGGCGGCGACGGCATCCGAGATCGGCATTTCCACGCCATGTTTCGCGGCCAGTTTCCGCAGCACAGGCGCAGTCGCGACGCCTTCGGTGACGGCGTTGCGCGCGCCCATGATGCTGTCCAGGGACTCGCCTTTGCCGAGCGCCATGCCGCAGCTCATGTTCCGGCTGGTTTCCGACGAGCAGGTCAGGACGAGGTCGCCGAGGCCCGAGAGGCCCGCCAGCGTTTCCCGTTCCGCGCCAAGCTTCAGGGCGAGCCGTGTCATCTCCGCGCTGCCCCGGGCGATCAGGGCCGCATGGGCCGACCGGCCAAGCCCCTTGCCGAGGGCGATACCGCAGGCGATAGCCAGCACATTCTTCACCGCGCCGCCGATTTCCGCGCCCAGGAGGTCATGCGCGAGATAGGGCCGGAAAGTCGGGGTCGAGATGGCGCCGATCAATTCGGTGCCGAGGGGCTCGTCCTCGATGGCGAAGGTGACGGCCGTGGGCAGGCCCTGTGCGACGTCTATGGCAAAGCTCGGGCCGGACATGACGGCCGGCACCGCCTCCGGCAGCTCGTCCTTCAGCACCTGCGTCATGAACTCGCCCGTCGCCAGCTCGATCCCCTTGGAGCAGAGCACGACCGGTGTGCCGGGCTTCAGCGTGTCTTTCAGCGCCTTCAGCGTCGCGCGGGTGTGCTGGGCAGGGGCCACTGCGAAGACAGCGTCCATGCCAGCGAGGTCGGCAAGGTCGCTGGTCGCCTTCAAGGCGGGTTTCAGCGCCACGCCCGGCAGGAAGACGGTGTTCTCATGGCCTGTATTGATCGCCTCGGCGACTTCGGCCTCACGGCACCAGATCAGCACGTCCTGGCCGTCACGGGTCAGCATCTGTGCGATGGCTGTGCCCCAGGCGCCGCCGCCGATCACGCCGAACTTCTTGAAATGCGTTGTCATGCCCGGAATTTGGGCGAAACCGTCAGTCTCGGCAAGCCGCCGCTATCATGGCAGCGATCAGGCGAAGTCGAATGTGCCGGTCTCTCCGTCCACCGTTATCTTCACGCTGCGGCCGACGGGGCTGGCATCCTCGCGCAACACGGCGAGGGCCGCAGGGCTGGCATTGGCGAGCGCGCGACGGCCATCCGGCAGGCGGGCGAAGATAATGCCCTTGTTGGGGCCTTCCTTGCCATGGGTGACCGTGAAGGTTTCGAGTTTGGCGACGCAACTCTCTGTGCACAATTCGATTTCTTCTGCCGGACGGGCATAGCGCGCAACCGGTGTGAAGTCAGCCGGCTTGGCGGTCGAGTAGACGCCGACGGCTTCTTTCGTCATCCAGCCGCCATTGGCGAGGACCAGGCCGAAGGCCCCGGCATCGCTGCGAAGCTTGGCGACCATTTCGGCAATTCCGTGCAGGGAGTAATTGTTTCCCGGGCCCCCGAAGAAGGGGAGGCCGCCCGTCAGGGTCAGCGGACGATTGTCGGTTTTCCAGTCGACGCCCAGCGCCTGCGTCGAAGAGAACACAGCACAGGGGAAGCAGGAATAGAGATCGAAGTGTGCCATGTCGGCAGCCGTCTTGCCGGACTGGTCCAGCGCGCGGGAGATTGCTGCCTCCATGGCGAAGGAGCCATCCAGCCGTGGGCGGACGGAAATGAAATCATCGGAGCCTTCGCCAGCGCCGTGCAGATAGACGCGCTTGTCTTGCGCAATGCCGAGCTCGTCAGCTTTCGACGAACTCATCACGATGGCTGCGGCGCCCTGGTTCACGGCGTCCTGCGCGATGAACCATTTCAGGAACGGGTCGGCATATTCGTAGTTCGCCTTGGACGGCGTCGACAGGAACTCGACCGAATGTTCCACCGGGAACTGGGACCAGGGGTTCTTCGCCGCCACAGCGGTGAAGGGCTGGAACAGCTCTGCCATAGCCTTGCGGTGTTCACTGCGCGAGCGGCCTTCGCGGGCGGCGATGGCGTTTTCGAACAGGGCGTAGAAATAGGCTGGGGCAACAATGCCATGCTTGATCTCTTCGCGGCTCAGCATCATCGGGCCGGTGCCGCGGTCTTCATACGCGGCGTCGGCGCCGTCGGCCCAGTTGATCTCCACGCCGTGGCGGCGTGCGCCCTTGGAGGCGCGGTTGGCTTCAGAGCCCGAGATCAGCGCGCACTCGATCTCGCCTTCGAAGACCTTCGCGGCCATCTCATTGACGAGGGCCTGCGGGCTCTGTCCGCCGACCGTCTCATAGATCAGGTGGGCAGGGGAGGCGCCGATGTCGCGCGCCAGCGTGCCGGGCAGGTTGGTATTGTGGCCATGCGGGTGCGGCGCGCCCCGCACGGAATCCTCGAAGATGCGCACCACGGCAAGCGTGTCGATGGCCTCTGCGATGCCTGCCGCACCGGTATCGGTGAGGGCGGCTTTGGACGCATCCACCATCAGCGATAGCGGGGAGGGCGCCCCGGCTGGCCCGGCTGTGCCATCCCACTGGCTGAGGCTCTGGCCGACGCCGACGAGTACAGGAAGATCCCCTTTGGCCATTGTTCGCTCCCGAATATATTTGTGCCTGATCCCTGCTTATCGCGGGATCAGGCAGGTTTCGAGACGGGACGCCGGGGAAAGCCGCTAGGTCAATGTCGGCCCGGGCTCAGGAGGCCTCGACGGGGGCCCGGGACAGGGCGAAACCCTCATAATCGTTCGCCGCGACCTCATCGCATTTTTCCCGGTACGAGCCGACCCCGCCGACATAGGGCATGAACACGCGCGGCTTGCCGGGCACATTGGCGCCCAGATACCAGGAGTTTGCCTGCAGGTAGAGCGTATCGGCGGCGACTTCGTTCACATGCGCCACCCATTCGGCCTCGGCCTCCGGCGTGGCTTCCACCACGTTCAGCTGCCGGTTTGCCATGTCCTGAATACAGTCGGCGATCCAGTCGACATGCTGTTCGATGGAGACGATCATGTTGGACAGGACCGAGGGGCTGCCCGGTCCGGTGATCATGAACATGTTCGGGAAACCGGATACGGTCAGGCCCAGATAGGTGAGCGGCCCGGCCGCCCATTTGTCCTTCAGCTTCAGGCCGTCCCGCCCGTGAATGTCGATCCGCTCCAGCGAGCCCGTCATGGCATCAAAGCCGATGGCATAGATCAGCACGTCGAACTCATAATCGCGTTCGCTGGTGCGCAGGCCCGTCTCGGTGATGGTCTCGATAGGCGACTTGTTGAGATCGATCAGGTGAACATTGTCCTGATTGTAGACTTCGAAATAGCCGGTATCGACGACCAGGCGCTTCGTGCCGAAGGGATAGGTCTTGGGGATCAGCAGGTCTGCCGTCTCCGGATCCTTCACGATTTCGCGGACCTTCCCGGCAACGAAATCTGCCAGCAGCTTGTTGGCTGCCGGATCGACGCCGGTATCGGCATAAGGCGCGCCGACGCAGAAGCCGCCCTTCGTCCAGCGCCGTTCGAATTCCCGCAGTCGGTCTTCTTCCGATTGTTCCAGCGCCAGCTCCTCGGTCGCTTCAAGCGCCAGGATGCCGATGCCGGATTCGCGTTGTTGCTGGCGGTAGTCTTCGCGGTTGGCTAGCCAGTCCTCGCGCACGGCCGGGTCCAGCGGACCATTATGGGCCGGTACGCTGTAATTGGGTGTGCGCTGGAAGACGAACAGCTCGCCGACTTGCGGTGCGATGGTGGTGATCGTCTGGATGCCGGACGAACCGGTTCCAATAATGCCGACCCGCTTGCCGGAGAGGTCGACGTCTTCGGGCCAGGTCGCGGTGCTGAGGGTCAGGCCCTTGAAGGTTCCGGCGCCCGGAATGTCGGGCGTCTTGGCCGCGGACAGACAGCCCGTCGCCATGACACAATAGCGTGCCTCTATGGTCTCGCCCTGGTCCGTTGTGATCCGCCATAGTCCGGTATGGTCATCATATGATGCAGCGTTAATACGTGTGTTGAAGCTGATGTCGCGGCGCAGATCGAACCGGTCCGCGACGTGATTGGCATAGTCGAGCAGCTCACCTTGCGGCGCGTAGCGCTCCGACCATTGCCACTCTTCCTCCAGTTCCTTGGAGAAGGAGAACGAGTATTCCTGGCTCTCAATATCGACGCGCGCGCCGGGATAGCGGTTCCAGAACCAGGTTCCCCCGACGCCGCTGCCCGCTTCGAAGACATGGGCCTTCAGGCCCATACCACGCAGCTTGTGAAGCATGTACATGCCGGCAAAGCCGGCACCCACGATTACGGTATCATACTTTGTTGTTTTGGCAGGTGTTTTCCCTGCACCGGCACCTTCGGCTCCCGGCATGTTTTTTCCTCCCGCTGCAAGACAGCTGGAGGGAATTTACCACAGGATTTTGAATTGGGCGCCCGTCACGCTGGGGCAGGCAGGTTCATAGCAGCTCGTCGCGGCCCGCCTCGCGCAGGGCGGAGACGACCTTGCCAACGTCCTGCGTCCGGTCTTTCGACGCCACCAGAACTCGGCCTTCCTCAACGACCACGCAGAGGTCCTTAACGCCGACCAGGGCCACCGTATGCCCGGCATCCGACAGCACCGTGCAGCCCTCGGCATCGATTAACACCGGCGGGTTTGTACTGTCCTGCTTGCGGATCGCGCCGATCATGCCCCACGTGCCGATGTCGTTCCACTGGCAGTCCAGAGGCGCATAGATCGCGGCCCTGGAGGTCTGTTCCATCACCGCATAGTCGACGGATGTGGAGCGCACAGCCATGAAGCATTCCGGGTCCAGCAGGATGTTGCCTTCCGGGTGGGTGGCGGCTTCAAGCGCGGCCGATGCGGCATCCAGGATGTCCGGCGCGTGGGTCTCGAGCTCGTCGATCATCAGCGAAGCGGGGAACAGGAAGATGCCCGCATTCCAGCTGAAGGCCGGGTCCGCGATGTATTTCATCGCCGTTTCCAGATCCGGCTTTTCCTTGAATTCGGTCACGGTGTAGAGCGCGCCGCCGATGCCTTCGCCACGCTGAATGTAGCCGAAGCCGGTCTCGGGCCGGTCAGGCTTGATCCCGAAGGTCGTGATGTATCCGGATTTCGCCATCCGTGCCGCTTCAGACACGGCTTTGACGAACACGTCCGGCTGGCCGATGAAATGGTCAGACGGCAGGAGCAGTGCCAGGCCATCCGGGTCCTTGTCGGCGATTTGCCGGGCAGCGACAGCTGCCACAGCCGCCGTATTGCGGGCCATGGGTTCGAGGATCACCGCGCCGGCTTCTACCTCGATTTCCGCCAGTTGCTCGCGAACAAGGCCGGCATAGCGTTGGTTCGAAATCACGACCGGCGGCGCAAAATCATCCCCCTTCAGGCGCAGCACGGTATCCTGGAACACCGTCTTGTCCGTCACCAGGCGGTGGAACTGTTTCGGGTGTGCCTGAACGGAGACCGGCCAAAGGCGCGTCCCCGCGCCGCCGCACATGATTACGGGATAAATCCGCATTGTCTTCCTTTCGCCGTCCCGGCCCAGTCTTGTGGCCTGAAGCGTCCGCACACTCGCATATGCAAATCAGGCGCCGAGGAAGCCGTGCTCTTTCAGGTAGTCGAGAATTTCCTCGGCAGCGTCATCCGGGTTCCGGTTTACCGTGTCAATCCGCAGCTCCGGATTTTCAGGGGCTTCGTACGGGCTCGAGATGCCGGTGAAGTTCTGGATCTCGCCTGCGCGGGCCTTCTTGTAGAGACCTTTGACATCCCGCTGTTCGGCGACGTCGAGCGGCGTGTCGATATGGATCTCAATGAACTCACCGTCTGCCATCATGTTGCGGGCCATGCGCCGCTCCGCCCGGAACGGCGAGATGAACGAGACGATCGTGATGAGGCCCGCATCGGACATCAGCTTGGCGACATTGGCGACGCGGCGGATGTTCTCGACACGGTCCGCATCGGTGAAGCCGAGATCGCGGTTGAGGCCATGGCGGACATTGTCGCCGTCCAGTGAGAAGGTGTGCTTGCCAAGGGCAAACAGGCGCTTCTGCAGGGCGTTGGCAATCGTTGACTTGCCCGAGCCTGACAGGCCGGTGAACCAGAGCACAGCCGGCTTCTGGCCTTTCTGTTCGGCCAAAGCGTTGCGGTCCACATCCATGGATTGCCAATGGATGTTCGATGCCCGGCGCAGCGCAAAGTCGATCAGGCCGAGGCCAACCGTGTCATTGCTCATCCGGTCGATCAGGATGAATCCGCCGAGATTGCGGTTGATGTCATACGGGTCGAACGTGATCGGCTGATCGAGTGAAATCGTGGTGACGCCGATCTGGTTGAGTTCGAGTGTCTTAGCCGGAACGTCCGACAATGTGTTGACGTCGATCCCGTATTTCGGGGCGTTCACGGTGGCCGTCACCGTCTTGGCTCCGATCTTGAGGAGGTAGCGGCGGCCAGGCAGGAGCGGGGCTTCATTCATCCACAGGACGCGAACCTGGAATTGGTCAGACACTTCGGTCGGGTCGTCTGCCGTGACGATGGCGTCGCCCCGCGAGGCGTCGATCTCGTCCGCCAGCGTCAGCGTGACGGACTGACCCGCGATCGCCTCGGAGAGATCACCATCAGCGGTCACGATCCGCTCAACCGTGGACTGTTTGCCGGATGGCATGGATTTGACACGGTCGCCCGGCTTGACGGTGCCAGATGCGATCTGACCGGAAAAGCCGCGGAAATCCAGGTTCGGACGGTTCACCCATTGCACCGGCATCCGGAAGGCGGCGTTGAGGCGGTGGTCACCAACCGGCACGTTTTCCAGATAATCCATGAGGGTCGGGCCCTCATACCAGCCGGTCTCGTCGGAATGGTTTGTGATATTGACGCCGGCCAGCGCCGACATCGGGATTGGCTGGATCTCCAGGTCCGTCGCCAGCTCGTCGGCGAAAGCGTAGAAATCATCGACAATGTCGTTGAACACGGTCTCATCATAATCGACAAGGTCCATCTTGTTCACCGCGAGCACCAGCCGGCGAATGCCGAGCAGGGTCGTGATGAAGGCGTGGCGCCGCGTCTGGGTGAGAATGCCTTTGCGGGCATCGATCATCAGGATGGCGACATCTGCTGTCGACGCGCCGGTCGCCATGTTGCGGGTATACTGTTCGTGCCCGGGCGTGTCGGCGACGATGAATTTCCGCTTATCGGTTGCAAAGAAGCGATAGGCGACATCGATCGTGATGCCTTGCTCGCGCTCGGCGGCAAGACCGTCAACGAGGAGGGCAAAGTCGATATTCTCACCTTGCGTGCCGACCTTCTTGGAGTCTGCTTCGAGCGAAGCCAGCTGGTCTTCGAAAATCATCTTCGAATCGTAGAGGAGGCGGCCGATCAGGGTGGACTTGCCATCATCGACCGAGCCGCAGGTAATGAACCGGAGCAGGGACTTGTTCTCGTGTTTCTCGAGATAGGCAGCAATATCGGTGGCGATCAGGTCATCGGTGAGGCGCATCAGAAATAGCCCTCTTGTTTTTTCTTTTCCATGGAGGCGGACTGGTCGACGTCGATCACGCGGCCCTGGCGCTCGGATGTCGTGGTCAGCAGCATTTCCTGAATGATGTCGTCGAGTGTTGCAGCTGTGCTCTCCACAGCGCCCGTTAGCGGGTAACAGCCGAGCGTGCGGAAGCGGACGGATTTCATGACGGCGGTCTTCGCCAGTTCTTCCGGCATGCGGTCGTCATCGACCATGATGTCGACGCCGTTCCAGTTCACCACCGGGCGTTCGGCTGCGAAGTAGAGCGGGACAATCTCTATGTTCTCGCGGCGGATGTACTGCCAGATGTCCAGCTCGGTCCAGTTCGACAGGGGAAAGACGCGGATACTCTCGCCCTGGTTGATGCGCGTATTGAACAGGTTCCAGATTTCCGGACGCTGGCGTTTGGGATCCCAGCGGTGCTCGGCGGAGCGGAAAGAGAAGATCCGCTCCTTGGCGCGGGACTTCTCCTCATCCCGGCGGGCCCCCCCAAAGGCTGCGGAAAATTTGTACTTGTCGAGCGCCTGTTTCAGTGCCTGCGTTTTCATCACATCGGTATGGATGGCAGAGCCATGTGAGAAGGGGCCGATATTGTCCTTCACACCGTCTTCATTGATGTGGACAATCAGGTCCATGCCCATTTCGGCGGCTTTGCGATCACGAAACTCGATCATCTCGCGGAACTTCCACGTCGTATCCACATGCATTAGCGGGAATGGTGGACGGGACGGGTAAAATGCCTTCATCGCAAGGTGCAGCATCACGGCTGAATCCTTGCCGACGGAATACAGCATCACCGGGTTTTCGCATTCAGCGGCAACTTCACGAATTATATGAAGGCTTTCAGCCTCCAGCCTGTCGAGGTGAGTCAGTGTGGGCAAAAGACAGAGCTCCGTAGTTCTTTCGTGTGTCTATTTCAGGCGATGGCGGGAGTTGGAACTTAATCTAGCATTGAGCACCGCTTACGGGAGCCGTCTTTCAGGAGGAGCACCGCTTACGGGAGCCGTCTTACAGGGGTCCTTACAGAGGTCAAACCTCCCGATTGGGAATTTGCTGACATTGCCTCAGGCCGCTTTGAGGGCAGACATCGCCCGGACCGTTCGCCCGTTTCGGCGGGCAACACCTGGCCTGGAAGAGAATTTGTCGCAATTGCTCACAAAGTTTCATTATCCTGCCTCGATGCCGCAGTTTATGGAGCAAGCTGTGAGAGCGGAGTAGACTATGTGCGGAATTGTAGCAATCTCGGGTAGTGCGCCTGTCGCAGACAGGTTGATCGACGGTCTGAAGCGGCTGGAATATCGCGGCTATGACAGTGCGGGCGTCGCAATCGCCGGTACGGACGGGCTCGACCGCCGCCGCGCGCCAGGCAAGATCGTGAACCTGCAGGCATTGCTGGATGCCGATCCGCTTGAAGGAACAACAGGCATTGCGCACACGCGCTGGGCCACGCATGGCAAACCGAATGAGGCGAACGCTCACCCGCATCTGGCAGGCCGGGTGGCCATTGTGCACAACGGGATCATCGAAAATTTCCGGGAGCTCCGGCAGGCTCTGCAGGCAGGTGGACGCGTCTTCGAATCCGAAACCGATTCTGAAGTGGTTGCACAGCTGCTGGACCAGAAACTCAGTGAGGGCCTGAGCCCCGTCGATGCATTTGAAGCGACGCTCGGCGAACTGGATGGTGCGTTCGCGCTGGCCGTGATCTTCCAGGGAGAGCAGGGGCTGATGATGGGGGCGCGGCGCGGCAGCCCACTGGTGCTCGGCTATGGCGAGGGAGAGATGTTCCTCGGGTCCGATGCCATCGCCCTGGCGCCGTTCACCCGGGACGTGACCTATCTGGAAGAGGGTGACTGGTGCGTCCTGACACCGGACAGTTTCGACATCCGCAATGCGCGCGGTGAGCGGGTCAATCGCAAGCGCGTGACGTCTGCCGTCAATGACGCGCTGATCGAACGCGGGGAATATGATCACTTCATGCTCAAGGAGATCCATGAGCAACCGGAGTCGATTGCGCGCTCGATCATGCCCTATGTTGACCAGGCCACCGGCACGCTGGACATCGGTACCGTGGCAACCGCCGCCTTCACCGCTGCGGACCGGACCGTCGCTATCGCCTGCGGCACGGCATACTATGCCGCGTTCACCGCAAAATACTGGTTCGAGCAGGCGGCCCGCCTGTCGCTTGAAACCGATATTGCCTCAGAGTTCAGATACCGGCAGCCCGTGCTTCCCCAGTCCGGGCCGGCACTGTTCATCAGTCAGTCCGGAGAGACCGCCGATACTTTGGCCGCGTTGCGGTACTGCCGTGAAAACGGCACGACGGCCATCGCGATCGTCAACGTGCCGGAAAGCTCCATCGCGCGTGAAGCCGGCGCCATTGTGCCGACCCATGCCGGACCCGAAATCGGCGTGGCCTCCACCAAGGCATTTACGGCGCAGCTGTCTGTTCTGGCTGTGATGGCTCTGGCTGCAGCGCGCGAGCGCGGGCATTTGCTGCCGGGTGATGAAGTGACGGCGGTGAAGAACCTGCTGGCCTTGCCGCGGAAGGTAACCGAGGCGCTGGAGGCTCAGGAACAGATTGTGGAGATCGCGAAAACCCTGACCCAGGCAAAGGATGTGCTGTTCCTTGGCCGGGGGCGGTACTACCCGCTCGCCCTGGAAGGGGCGCTGAAGCTGAAGGAAGTTTCCTATATTCATGCGGAAGGCTATGCCGCAGGCGAATTGAAGCATGGGCCGATTGCCCTGATCGAAAAAGACCTTCCGGTCGTCGTGGTCGCGCCGAAGGACGAGCTCTTCGAAAAGACAATCTCGAATGTCGAGGAGGTCCGCGCCAGAGGGGCGAGGGTCATCCTGATTTCAGATGATGCCGGCATTGCGGCGGCAGGAAATCGGGCAGACCATGTCATCCGACTGCCGGATGGGGATGACTTCACGCTTCCGATTCTGGCAGCGATTCCCTTGCAGTTGTTGGCTTATCATGTCGCTGTTGCGAAGGGGACGGACGTTGATCAGCCTCGCAATCTGGCGAAATCTGTTACGGTCGAATAGCGCATTACGAGGTTCTGAACCCATTCTGGTCTAAACAGTTTACTCCGGCTAGTTTCGTTGCCGGTTCAGGCTGAGAGGAGCAGGGCGTGGCGACAATCGACCTTCAGGAAATTGAAACCCGCGTGGTTCAGCGGATTGCCGCGGAAGGTCCTCTGATCGGCAAGGAGCTGGCGGAGGCCATGCCGGATGTGCCTGTGCTGGCGCTCTGGCAGGCCTGCTATCGTAGCCGGATTTTTCACGTCTCCCACTTTGCCAGCTATTACCTGCGCTATGACATCACGCGAGAGGACCAGGTGCGCCTCAGCCCCTCGATCCAGCGGGATTTCCTGTCTTTTTCCCTGTTTGGTTTGCCGGGCCAGCGTGATCGCATGATCGAACGGCAAGGTACCTTGTCCAATCTGCACCGTGAAATCAGCCGGGAAAAGATCAGCGTCGCCCAGCAAGTTATGAAGCATCTGTTCGTCAGTCTCGGACGGGAACTGCGTGGCCAGCTCTGTGCGTTCATCGCCGGCGACCTTGCCTACTTCCTGGCCCACAACGAACCGCGTGAACATGAAGCGTCGGGGGAGATGGTGAAGGGCTCCGACATCGATATCGTCATCATCCTCAGCGAGTCCCTCCCGGATGAGGTCAAGACACGGATCGACAATGAGATGATGGCGCTCAAAAGCATGTATCTGCGCCATCCACAGTACCGCCACGAGATCGACTTCATCTGCAAGCGTAAATCCGTCATGGAAAAGCAATTCCAGTATACGGATATTCATGACAAGATCGCGAGCAAGATTGCTTATGAGTCCATGTTTCTCGGTGGCTCACTGACGCTGTACATGGAGGTCCGTGATGCAATGGTGCGGACCGGGGTCGACAGGCTGATCGAACAGGATTTCGAGCATGCCCTGAAAGACCGGAAGAATGCGATGCATCAGCTGCTGAAGGTGCCGGGGGATTCCATCGATGAGGACACCCGGTCGCTATTCCATTTTTCGCAGGAACGCGTGGAATTTTCGTGATTTGCTACCTACGGCGCTTTGGTATTCCGTTCATGATTGTCAGGGCAGGATGATACGGCATTATGACAGCAATTCCTGGGATAGGTGCCCAAGCCGGAGGTCTAAGGCCATGCAATTGAGGACACAGAAGTCGCGTCACCTGAAAGCAGCCATGTTTGTGGTCCTGGCCGGCCCAGCACTCGGCCTTCTCGGGGCGTGTGCCAGCGGTGGAGGTGGCGGATCGGCCATTACGCCGACGTCACCTCCTCCTCCTCCACCGCCGCCCCCTCCACCGCCTCCCCCTCCGCCGCCATTTCCGAGCGAGATCGCACCGGCAGCGGCGTTTGAAACGCGCGAATACACTGCGACCGCCGGATTGCCGGTCATCGGCGCTTCGGCGGCTTATGCCATCGGGGCGACCGGAGCGGGTATCAAGGTCGCGGTGATCGACACCGGCACAATCGACAATCATCCGGATCTGCAAGGTGCAATCGTGCAAACATTCGATGTTTGTGCGGATACGGCATGCAGCGGCTATGATACAAACGGGGACCCGGCAATGATGACACGTCAGCCGGACGACATCGATACGGGCGGACATGGGACGCTGGTAAGCGGTGTTGTCGCGGCGCGCCGGCAGGATAACTACGCAACTGTGATTGACGAGGGCTCGGGCATTCAGGGCATCGCTTTTGAATCCTCGATCATCTCGATCCGTGCCGACAGCCCGGGTAGCTGTGCCCTGACGGGTGAAGATGAGGGGTGTAATTACAGCGACTCGTCTCTTGTGCGCGCAATCCAGTATGCGGTGGATCAGGGCGCCAGCGTCATCAATATGTCGCTGGGAGGTACAATCGATGCAAATCAGGATCTTGAAAATGCTGTTCGCGCTGCTGCCGCAGCGGGCGTGCTGGTCGTTATCTCGGCTGGTAATGAGGCGGAGCCGGCCATAGATGACGGGATGGGGAATATCACACCAGCAGTTGGCGGAGAGCCGACAGAGCCTGCCTATATTGCCGGTGAAGCAGCCTCGCTTGGCAGGGTCGTTGCAGTCGGTTCGATCGACACCAGCCGCGTGATTTCGGATTTCTCGAACCGGGCAGGGGAGAGTGCGAAAAACTACTACCTACTCGCGCCAGGAGAAGGGGTCGTTTCCACGGGGCTGGATGACGACGTTGTCTTCCCGGACAATCCAACTTGTCTGCCGGGTGAAAGCACCGGTTGCAATGATGCTGATAGCGAGCCGGACTATTACCGCATCTCAGGAACGTCCTTTTCTGCTCCTTATGTGGCAGGAGCATTGGCGCTCATGCTTCAGACATTCCCGAACCTGAAGGACAAGCCGGAAGTCGCGTTGCAGATTCTGTTGGATACAGCCGATGACTATGTCGACTCGAACTTGGACCCGATCACTGGCACGGCCGCGGGCGCGGGTGTGGATATCGTTTCCGGTGTGGGCATTCTGAATCTGGCCAAGGCGTTTGCGCCGCAGGGCCAGCAGACACTGGACTTTGGCACGGAGAAGGTTTCCATCGGGACGGTGCTTGCGCCAAGTGGCGGCGCGTTCGGGGACTGGGCGACGAATTCGGGCGCGCTGAATGGTCTCGTCTTCCAGGATAAATATGAGCGTGGCTTCGTGTTGGATGCCGACGCTGTCTCTGCCCAGCTGCCGAATGGCCTGACTGGTGATCGATTGGTGAACTTTCAGACCCGGGCCGATTGGGCTGCGGGCGAGACCCATTCGGTGCAGACCGGTAATTTGTCCTTCAACTGGACACAAGCCCGCCTGTATGATGATCCGACAGCGCCCTATCAGGAAGACCCGCAATCTACCTTCCAGATGCGCTATAGCTTCGGCGCCAATGAGGTGGAAGTCGGCCGGGGCGGGTCGCTCACTCGGCTTGCGCCGGACGTGTCACTGCTGAACGAACCGGGCGTAGGTAACGCTTTCTCCACCGGCGGCGCCTGGGCGAAGTTCAGCCATCATCTGGGGCAGGGCGTTGTGATGGATTTCTTCTCGGCGGAGCAGAGCGGCCGGAGCCAGTCAGGCTTCCGGTTCGGCTGGGACAAGCCGCGCTGGTCCTACCGTTTCGGTGCGACCTTTGTGGAAGACGTGAACACAGCGCTTGGTGGATCGGTACAGGAACGCTTCGGCGCGGAAGACCAGACGCAGATGACGGCCTATTCGCTGGAGGGTGCTTGGCTGGCCGGGAAGCGCTGGACGCTGTCATCCGGTATGGAAGTGGCGAGTGTCGAGCTGCCGGGCGTGAACGTTAACGATGTCTGGACCAGCCGCTGGTCTCTTGGCGCCAGCCGGGCTGCCGGGCCTGGACGCCTCAGCCTGATCGTTGCCCAGCCATGGCGGGCCGAGACCGGGTCCATCGCGCTCAACGCGCCGGTGGGCATCGATGTCAGCGGTGCGCTGATCCACCAGACCATCAATGCCGGCTTGACGCCCAGTGGGCGGCAGGTTGATTTCGAGACGCGGTATGGCTTTCAGCTGGCAGAAAGCTGGACCGGAGAGACAGCCGCCGTGGTGTCGACATCGCCGAACCATATCGCGGGTGCGGAAGAGGAGAGTGCCCTGTGGTTCAGGCTATCGACAGACTGGTAATGATACGCGCGGCAGTGGCACTGGCATCACTTGGTATGTTGGCCGGATGCCAGTGTCTCTGGCCGAGCACGTCGAATGAACAGACCGGGCCTGCGCGTATTACCGATGCGGAGAGAGGGCCGTCCTGCCCAGCCGTGACCAGCGCCAAGGCCTGGGTGAATCGGATGCCGACCATTGGCGGTGAGCCAACCAAAATGATTGTCATGCTGGAAGTGGATAGCGAGGACAGTTGGTTCATGACACCGCTGGACGTGCCGTCCGAAACGGGGCTTTTCCTGGACCTGAAGCCCGGCGGATCGGCGGTACCTGGCACCGTCGCCTACCGCCGGATGGCCCCGGCGCCGCTGCCTGACCGGATTCATATCCTGTGCCGGGACAGCGAAGTCGCTACGGTGAGCAATGTGATGATTGTCCAGTAAGCCTGCCTAGTTCACCAACCGTGCGAGTTCTCCGGCGAGCGTGGTCTTTTCCCAGCTGAAGGCGCCGTTCTCGCCGGGTTTACGCCCAAAATGTCCATAGGCTGCGCTGGGCGAATAGATCGGGCGGTTCAACTCAAGGTGTGTCCGAATGCCTTTGGGGGACAGATCGAACATTTTGCGAAGGGCGCTGGCGATCCGGCTTTCCTCTGCACGACCGGTGCCATGCGTATCGACATAGATCGACAAGGGCTGTGATACGCCGATCGCGTAGCTCACCTGGATGGTACAGCGTTCAGCCAGGCCGGCTGCCACAACGTTCTTGGCAAGGTATCGCGTCGCATAGGCAGCTGACCGGTCGACCTTTGATGGGTCCTTTCCGGAAAAGGCGCCACCGCCATGCGGGGCCGCACCGCCATAGGTGTCGACTATGATCTTGCGGCCCGTGAGACCTGCATCGCCGTCCGGTCCGCCGATATAGAAGCTGCCCGTCGGGTTCACATAGAATTTCTCTTCCGGCGGAAACCAGCCCTCCGGCAGCACCTCTTCCACAACCGGCCGGATAATTTCGCGCAGCTCCTCCTGGCTCACATCCTTGCCATGCTGGTGGGAGACGACGAGGGCGTTCACCCCGACAGGGCGGGAGCCTTCATATTGCAGCGTGACCTGGCTCTTGGCATCCGGCTCCAGTTGCGGGCGGGCGCCGGAGTGGCGCAGGGCCGCCAGCTTCTGCAGGATCTGGTGTGAGTAAACGAGCGTTGCCGGCATCAGTTCCGGGGTCTCGTTGGTGGCGTAACCGAACATGATCCCCTGGTCGCCGGCGCCTTCTTCCTTGAACAGGCCCTGGCCTTCCTCAACGCCCTGGGCGATCTCGGCAGACTGTTCATGGACCAGGTTGTCAATCGACAGGTTCTCCCAGTGGAAGCCTTCCTGCTCATAGCCGATCCGCTTGACCACGTTGCGGGCTGCTTCATTCATCTCGTCCTTGGTGACGACGGCGCCATTGTTCGTGCGAACTTCACCGGCCAGAATGATCTTGTTGGTCGTGGTCAGGGTTTCCACTGCGACCTTCGCCGATGGGTCCTTGGCGAGGAAAAGGTCGACGATCGCATCGGAAACCTGGTCTGCAACCTTGTCGGGATGCCCTTCCGAGACGCTTTCGGACGTGAATTCGTGGCTGGAAAGTTTCATGACAATTTCCTCTGCGGGCTTATCTGGCGAAGACGATGGTGCGGCCGGCATGGCAGAAGACGCGGTGTTCTGCATGCGCCTTCACGGCACGCAGAAGGGCGGTGCCCTCCAAATGGCGTCCGGTCTCGATCATGTCGGCGGGCGTATAGGTATGGTCTATGGTTTCGGTGACCTGCGTGATGATCGGGCCTTCATCCAGGTCAGCCGTCACATAGTGAGCTGTCGCACCGATCACCTTCACGCCGCGGGCGTGGGCCTGGTGGTAGGGGCGGGCGCCCTTGAAGCTCGGCAGGAAGGAGTGGTGGATGTTGATGCACCGGCCTTCCAGTTCCCGGCAGGCCTCGTTGCTCAGCACCTGCATGTAGCGGGCAAGGACGACGAGGTCGGCGCCCGTTTCCTCAACGACGTTAAACAGGCGTGCTTCCGCTTCAGCCTTGGTCGCGGCGGTCACCGGAATATGGAACCAGGGCAGGCCGAAATGGGCGAACTGGTCTTTCAGCGTGTCATGGTTCGAGACGATCCCGACAACATCGATCGGCAGTTCTTTGCGTCGTGACGCGTAGAGCAGCGTGTTGGCGCAATGGTCTGACCGGGAGACCAGAAGGAGTGTTCGCATCCGCTGGCCGACCGGGGCAACGCTCCAGTCTGCTTCCAGTTCTTCAGCCGCTTCCTCTATGTCGCCCAGCAGGCTGAGCGGCACTTCGCCCCCCTCCGGCCCGCGGAAGACGAGCCGGGCAAAGAATTGCCCGGACCCTGTATCGCCGAACGTGCGGGAGGAGGCGATGAAACAGTCGTGCGCCTCCATCAGGCGCGCCAGTGTCGCGACGATCCCGACCCGGTCCGGGCAGGACAATGTCAGGATGTGATCGCCAGTTGTCATGCTGCGTTCCTGTTCGGCCTAGTAGCGATAATGCTCAGGCTTGAACGGGCCGACCGTGTTCACGCCGATATAGTCTGCCTGTTCACGCGAAAGTTCTGTCAGCTGAACCCCAAGCTTTTCAAGGTGCAGCATGGCGACCTTCTCATCCAGATGCTTGGGCAGCGTGTAGACCTTGTTCTCGTACTCGTGCCCGCGCGTCCACAGCTCAATCTGCGCCAGTGTCTGGTTGGTGAACGAGGCCGACATCACGAAGGACGGGTGACCGGTTGCGTTGCCGAGGTTCACGAGGCGGCCTTCCGACAGGAGGATGATGCGTTTGCCATCCGGGAAGGTGATCATGTCCACCTGCGGCTTGATGTTGGTCCATTCGAAATTCCGCAGGCCCTCAACCTGGATCTCATTGTCGAAGTGGCCGATATTGCACACGATCGCCATGTCTTTCATTGCGCGCATATGGTCGACCGTGATGATGTCGCGGTTGCCCGTGGACGTGACGAAGATGTCGAATTTGGGCGCGGCCTCTTCCATCGTTAGCACTTCAAAGCCGTCCATCGCAGCCTGCAGCGCACAGATCGGGTCGACTTCGGACACAGCCACGCGGGCTCCGGAGCCGGAGAGAGAGGCCGCCGAGCCTTTGCCGACATCGCCATAGCCGGCGACGAAGGCTTTCTTGCCGGCCATCATCACGTCCGTGCCGCGGCGGATCGCGTCGACCAGGCTCTCTTTACAGCCATATTTGTTGTCGAATTTCGACTTGGTGACGCTGTCATTGACGTTGATTGCCGGGAAGGGCAGCTCGCCGCGTTTTTCCATTTGATACAGGCGGTTAACGCCTGTCGTGGTCTCCTCGGAGACGCCTTTGATACCGGCCTTGGTCTTGGCGAACCAGCCAGGGGAGGCTTCCATCCGCTTCTTGATCTGAGCGAACAGGGCAATCTCTTCTTCCGAAGACGGCCTGGCCAGAACAGACGGGTCTGCTTCCGCTTTCTCGCCGAGGACAAGGTAGAGCGTAGCGTCGCCGCCATCGTCGAGGATCAGGTTCGGGGCCGTGCCGTCATGCCAATGGAACAGGCGGTCGGTATAGTCCCAGTACTCTTCCAGCGTTTCGCCCTTATAGGCCCAGACCGGGGTGCCATTGGCGGCGATGGCCGCAGCGGCGTGATCCTGTGTTGAGTAGATATTACAGGAGACCCACTGAACGTCCGCGCCGAGGGCTTCCAGCGTCTGGATCAGGACAGCCGTCTGGATGGTCATGTGCAGAGAGCCGGCGATCTTTGCGCCTTTCAGCGGCTGCTCTTTCCCGAACTCTTCACGTGCTGCCATCAGGCCCGGCATTTCGGTTTCGGCAATGGCGATTTCCTTGCGTCCGAAATCGGCGAGCGTGATGTCTGCGACGTGGTATGACTTAGCCATATCAACATTCCTTTATGCGTTTGTGCGCGGGTACCATGCGGCGAAAAAAAAGGCAACGCGTCAGGCGCTGCCGGGGCCGTGACCCGCTTGCGGACACATCGGAGAAAACACCGGAGAGACACCGGATGGCGGGTGCGTCGCTTTCATTTTGGATTGCTGATGCCGGGCAAGGCCACCGCGCGCAGGAGGGGCGCGGCAGCTTGCCGGCTCTGAGGAGCTGCACTCTCCCGCCTTCTGGTCAGCCGTCAAAAAGCAGGAAGAAGGCGTATCAGGCGGATACGGATTCGGAGCCGGGCCGGCGCGTGGGCATGCTGTTTTCGGCTTTGCGTGCGCCGCCAACATAGAACGGGAACCGTTCCATGACATGCCAGAAACTTGCCATCAGGTGCGGGCGTTCCCGCAAGGGGCCGGTATAAACGACCGTGCAAAGGCATATTCCTTCAGTGTGGGGATGTTGACGGCAGGAAACTTCGAATGGCCCCCAATCGACCCGGGCGAGGATCACGTCCTGAAGAATGTCGGGGGCGCCGGCCCAGCGGCATTTAAACTCTGCGTACCTCAGGCTTTCGCCGCTGGCCGCCGGGGCCTGCGGCGTGGACGCGGGCCGGACGGGCAGGATCTGAACATTACTGTATTCCAATCTCTTACCTCCTTCCATATTAGTTTGTTCACGGAAATTCAGGCAAGGTGGGAGATAAGTAAAATCGATTGAAACTGAATTGGTGTTAGGTTTTTCCTTTCCTGGGTTTCGTTCCCTGATCCAGGAGGTCTGCCGCCACATCCCTGAAGACAAGGCCCAGTTTCTGGATATTCTGTTCCAGAGGAGATCCTGCGCGCCACACCAGGCTGATCCGGCGGCGCGCCAGAGGATGATCAATTGGCCTAACGATCTGGTGTGGGTCCTTGCTGGCTTCCATCACCGCATACAGACTGGGGACAATTGCGATGCCTGCGCCCATGCCAGCCATCTGCCGGATTGCGTCCAGGGACGTCCCTTCATACTCCGTCGATACATGTGCGCCTGCCGCTTCGGCCAGTTTCTGCACCACGGTGCTGAGGCGGTGGCCATATCCAAGGCTGAGCACTTCGCGGCCCTTGAGCGCGGAAATCTTCAGGGGTCCGTATCCTCCCCCGATTGGGTCATCGGAGGCAGTACAGACATAGAGCTGCTCGTCGAAGAGCTGCATGGACTCTGAATTCAGGTGATCCTCGGCCGTCGAAATGACCATGTCGAGCCGACCATCATTGAGCTTTTCGTCTAGGTCGATTGTCCGCTCTTCCCGAACACCCAGGCGCAGGTCCGGATAAAGCTGGTGTAGTTCCCGAACGGCGCTGGGCAGAAGGTAGGGGCCAATCGTCGGCAATGTTCCCAGCCGGTAGCGGCCCGCGAGATCGCCTGTGACCTGTCGTGCGACCGTCTTGAGGTCTTCCACCTGTGTCAGGACAATCCGGGCACGGCGTACAACTTCCACGCCTGCCGGTGTAAGGACTGCTCCAGTACGAGCGCGTTCGATCAGCGTCACGCCAAGCTGCGCTTCCGCGTCCGAAATCTGTTCGGAGAGGCTTGGCTGGCTCACACCGAGCTGCAGGGCTGCGTCGCGAAAACGGCCCGTGTCCGCGACGGCCACGATGTATTGGAGTTGGCGAAGGGTTGGTCTCATGGTTCGGAAAAACCTATCAGAAAATAAGATACATTCGATTTGAGCTATCAGCCATATGGCGGCATATCTCGGTCATCGCAAGAGAAAGGAGACCAATCAAATGTATCGACTGACCGACGACCTCTGGACGGGGCGCCATGTTGGCCCGGCAGGTCCGGGCCGTGGCGGCCGGTTCATGGAAGCCGCAGACAATCGTCCGAAAGCGGATGTAAGCGGCAATAGCATTGAGGAAACGCCATCCCAGTACCGTCGCCGCAGGCGTCGAACCCGCCGGGTTGCCTGACTTCAGGCAAGTGCAGAAGCGAAGGGAATGACCATGTCTGTCCTCAAAGACCTGATCGCCGATTTCCTCGAAGAAATGGCTGACTTTGCAGAGCCGCGTGGGCGGAAAAACCGCCCACGCAAGGGGCCGCTGATCCCTGTACGGATCCGGTCCCGGGATGATACCGAAGCGATAAGCCGCTGGGAAGGGGAGGGCGGACGCCTGTCCCGCCGCAAGGGCGGCTTCGACTTCCCCGCTGATTAGAATACCTCACACGACCCCGGTCGGGAGGTGCCCCCTGACAGGACACCTTCCCGGCCGACACGATCCCCCCGGCAGGCACGACCTGGCTGGCTCAGCTCTCCGACCCCCAAACCCCCGCCGCCAGGCAGGGAAGGCCGTCGGCGGGGATCGTTATTTTTCCGGCTGATGCATTGTCAGCCGCTCAACGCACAAACAGAGCACGTAAGGATGATTGTTCATGACCAAAGTCGTCGCCCGTATCCAGGATTTCCTCAGACTTGAAAGCGCTGCCGGCCTGATCCTGATGCTGGCGGCAGCCCTGGCGATTGTGGCTAACAACACAGTCGCAAGCCACTGGTATGGCGCCTTCCTGTCCACGCCCGTGGCTGTCCAGCTTGGAGCGCTTGAAATCGCCAAGCCATTGCTGCTCTGGATCAATGACGGCCTGATGGCCGTGTTCTTCCTGCTTGTCGGTCTGGAGATCAAACGGGAGATACTCGAGGGCGAATTGTCCTCTTTCGACAAGGCGGTGCTCCCCGCGCTCGCCGCCCTTGGCGGCATGGCAGGGCCTGCCCTGATCTATGTGGCGCTGAACCTGTCCTCCCCTGAAACCCTGCGCGGCTGGGCTATTCCGGCTGCGACCGACATTGCGTTTGCACTTGGCATCCTGGCACTGCTGGGCACGCGCGCTCCGGTCGCGCTCAAGATCCTGCTGCTGGCCATTGCCATTATCGACGACCTGGGCGCGATCCTCATCATCGCCCTGTTCTATACCGAGCAACTTTCGCTTCAGGCGCTTGGCCTGGCAGGCGCCGGCTTTGCAGGCCTGATCCTGCTAAACCGGATGGGCGTCAAGCGGATCATGCCCTACATCCTCGTTGGCGTGTTTATCTGGGTCTGCGTACTTAAGTCGGGCGTTCATGCCACCTTGGCAGGCGTGCTGACGGCACTCGCCATTCCTCTGGCAGTGCGCAAGGAATCCGGACAGTCACCGCTCCACAAGCTGGAGCATGGGCTGCACCCTTGGGTCGCATACATGATCCTGCCGGTGTTCGCTTTCGCCAATGCGGGTGTCGACTTGCGCGGCGTGGACCTCGATGCGCTGACGGGGGCCGTCCCGCTCGGGATTGCGCTGGGCCTGTTCCTTGGCAAGCAGCTCGGTGTGTTTGGCCTCACTTATGTTGCGGTGAAGTCGGGTATTGCGCGACTGCCCTCCGGCGTGAACTGGCTGCAGGTCTATGGTGTGGCCTGTCTCACGGGTGTGGGGTTCACGATGAGCCTGTTCATCGGCAGCCTTGCCTTCAGCACCTCTGAGGCACTGGACCAGGTGCGGCTGGGCGTCCTGATGGGATCTGTCGCCTCCGGCCTGCTTGGCTTTACCGTGCTTCGCTTGGCAAGCCGGGCTAAGGACGCGCAAAATCTCGGCAGTCTGCAGGCAGGGGCTGTCTGATGCCCCTGCCGATCAGCCGTTGAAGGCGCAGATGGCCTCGATAATGCGATCCTGGTCGTCTCCGCCGAGATAGGGGTGCATGGGCAGGGCGATGACGTAGCGGCTGGCCGCTTCGGTGACAGGCAGAGTGCCGGCGGGCGGGGCCCATTCTGCGGCGAAGTCCTGCATGTGGATTGGCACGGGATAATAAACCGCCGTCGGAATTCCTTGTGTGCCAAGATGCGCCTGGAGTCCGTCGCGGTTCTCATGCTCGATCACATATTGCGCCCAGACGCTCTTGCCGCCGTCGATGACATGTGGCACGCGGCGGACATGGCCCTTCAGGCCGTCCGTATACCGCGCGGCGACTTTCTGGCGTAGCTCGATCTCGTCGGCGAAGATTTTCAGCTTCTCCAGAAGCACCGCGGCCTGGATCGTGTCGAGGCGGGAATTCATGCCGACGCGCAGCGACAGGTATTTCGGATCGTGGTGGAAGTTTCGCTCGGCCGCATCGGTCGGCGTTACCTTGCCATAGACCCGCAGCGCTTCGACCAGCTCGGCGAGCCGGTCATCATTGGTGACCACCGCGCCGCCATCGCCGTAACAGCCGAGCGGCTTGGCCGGGAAGAAGCTGGTCGTGGCGATGTCCGCCCAGTCGGTGGTCGCCTTGCCGTTGAGCGTGCAGCCGAAGCCCTGCGCATTGTCGGAGATCAGATTGAGGCCTTCGCGGTCGCAGATCGCCTTGATGGCCGGATAGTCGGCCGGCTGGCCGAACAGGTCGACGGCGATGACGACTTTCGGGATCAGCTTGCCTTCGGCTTTCACGCGGGCAATCGCGGCCTCGAGGCTGGCCGGGTCCATGTTGTAGGTGTCGGGCAGGATGTCGACGAAAACCGGCGAGGCGCCCGTCCACGGCACGACCTGCGCGGTGGCGACGAAGGTGAAAGAGGGGCAGAAGACGGCGTCGCCCGGGCCCACTTCCCATGCCATCAGTGGCAGGGCGATGGCGTCTGTGCCATTGGCGCAGCTCACCGAATGCTTCGCACTGCACCAGGCAGCGAGCTGGTTTTCCAGCTCCGCCACTTCCGGACCGAGCACGTAGCGCCCGCTTTCGACAACCGCCAGGATCGCTGAATTGATCTCGTTTTCAATCCGCTTTCGTTGCGTCTGAAGGTCAATGAAGGGGATGGACATAAGGGGGGAGGGCTCCGCAGGTTTGGGATCACTTGGTTTGGGATGCTGGTATCGATGTGCTGGGTAGACCGGCAAATCACAGCTGGTTACACGGTGTTTCGGTCCTTGTGCACTGGATGCAGGCCCTATGCACCTGTAAGAACGCGATACTTTCCCCCCGTTGCAGGAGTCCTGATGTCCGTTCAATCAAAAAGCCTCGCAATTCAGGATGTTAAGATTGTCATTCCTGCGCGGCATTCTGATGCGCGCGGTTTCTTTTCCGAAACCTACAATGCCGCAACGTTCGGGGAGGCAGGTATCAGTGCGGCTTTCATCCAGGACAACCAGTCACTCTCAAGACACAAAGGTACTGTGCGCGGTCTGCATTACCAGGCGCCGCCCTTCGCCCAGTCCAAGCTTGTGAGGGTGCTTCGGGGGGCGATCGTGGATGTCGCAGTCGATGTACGCCGCGGGTCTCCGACTTATGGCAAATGGGTAAAGGCAGAGCTCAGCGCAGAGGAAGGCGAACAGATCTTCGTGCCTCGCGGCTTCCTGCATGGGTTTATCACCCTGGAACCGGACACGCTGGTTTTCTACAAGGTCGACAACCCCTATTCCAGGGAAGCTGATGGCGCGGTGTTCTGGAACGATCCCGACCTTGCAATCGATTGGGGGATCGCAGAGACAGATGCCCATGTCTCAGAAAAAGACAGGTGCGCCGTGAAATTTTCCGATTTTGTCACGCCGTTTTGAAGCAGGGAACGTGGATCCGGCATGGCCGTCCTTTTATGGTCCGGTGTTGAGGCTCGAGACCTATTGTCCTTCGAGGCGGCATGTTCGCGCATCCAGACTATAATAGTGCCGGCTTCCGGCCTGCGTAATAATCGTCAGACCGTCGCCCTGACAAACGCCTGCCTGCGAAAATGACAGGGGAGACAGGAATTCCAGGCGCCAGCCTTTAGGCAGGTCAATTCCCGAAACGGACACATCACTTTCTGGCAGCCCGATGATACGTGCCTGACCGGTACTTATGGCGCGTTCTCTCTGGTTCTGTATCTGGTCAATGATCGAACGCAGGTCTGCCTGAGCCTGGAACCGACTGACCATATCGACGGCATTGGGCACAACGATCGTTGCGGTCAGGGCCAGGATGGCGAGACTGACCACGACTTCGATCAGGCTGTATCCGGACTCGCTGTGTCGGTTGGCCTGGCCCGATCCTGGAGGCGGGTGTCCTGAATCAGCCGGGGTCTTCATTTTCAGTGTCGGGATAGAGTCGGAGAATCTGTGTCTGGTCCTGACGGGTCAGGATGACCGTCGACGCATCGAGGTCAATTTCATCAATAGCCCAGCCGGAGACGGTTTGCTGGCCGATCGAGAGGCGGACGGGGAAGGGCTTGTCTTCTGTGATGAGAGCGACCGGCTTGTTGTCGAGGGTCGCAATGGCGACAAGCGAGAGGGGGATCTCTTCAGCGGCTGGCAGCCCAGCAGGTGCCTGGGATGTTGGCACAGCGGGCTTGCCGAACAGTTCCATTCGCCCGAGTTCGAAAGCAAAACGGTCCCTGGATGAGGAATAGTCGTTTGGAAGGGACACAGACCGCCAGCTAGCCAAAAGGGTGTTTGCCTCGGGAGAGAGATTGGCGCCTGGAAACGAAAAGCCGAGCACCGAGGTAGCGGCGAGTGCGAAACTGAGGACCAGGGCAGAGGCAATGGAATTGCGCATACAGGCGATCTCCTATTCTGCGATAAAGGGAGCGATGCCATCAACCTTGACGGTCAGCTCTCCATTTTTCTGGCTGGAGACCTGCAGGTCGGTCACGACCAGGTCGGGTTTCGACGTCGCCAGGGCTGCAATGAGCGTATGGGCCTGCTCGGACGGGACCTTGCCTGAAAATCCGAAGCGAAGATAAGTCAGGTTGCCGCGTTCGATCGGATCAGGGGTGACGGTAAGCTGGAGCTTCTCAATCCCGGCCTGGCTGGCGAGTTCTCGCAATGAAGTCTCCAGCTTGGCAGCACCAATCCCGGGTGATGGTGCTTTCCACATATGGCCTTGCCAGGCGATCCGGGCCTCTTCTGCTGAACGAGAACGGCTGATCCATGTCTTCTCGGCGTCATCATTTGACAGGATAGCAAGGTCGGAGGCGGCGCGTTCGGCCTGGCTACGCAACTGGTTGACTTCTCCGCCGAGCTTTTTCAATCCGAAAACGCCGAGCAAAACGATCAGCGCGACCAGTCCGTACTGAGCGCTGGGTGTCATCTGATCCGACAGGAATGATCCGAGGGAAGGTTTGCCCGAGGCCTGAGAGGTCATTGTCCGGCATCCTCCTTTCTTTCCCCGATTATGCCTTTGATCACCAGTTCCCCGTTCCGGTTTCTCGACGCAGACACAGACGACCAAGCGTCTGTCGCTTCAAGGCGCTGGACAAGGGCTGGGGTGTCATTGTCGGTATAGTCGCGAATGCGGACTTCGATCGATCGGTCTGCAAGGTTCAGATAGCTGATGCTTGCATCTGTCTGGGGGACACCGGTCCTCAGGTCGCTGAGGGCATCGACCAGGACCATAGAGCTGTTGTTTGCATCCATTGCTTCGCTGAACGTCCGGTCGGCAAGCGCAGTTTTTTGCGCCTGTGAAATCGTGTCGTTTCTTTCAGACAGTTCGGAAATCCGGCTGTTGGCCTGGGCAATGTAGAGGCTCAGGCGTGCATAGGATCCTGCCAACAAGCCAAAAGGAAGGATCAGCAGTAAGATGGCGATGAGTGCCAGGCGCAAGGGGCTGAAAACCCGCGCGACGCTTTCCCGGCCGAGGTTGTAGAGGGAGAGATTGTGTCTCCAGGCAACCATTTCGATGTCGGGAATCCGGATCCAGTCAATCTCGGGATCCTCCGGCAAGCCGATCACGGCATCGGTTCCGTCGATGAACTGCCGCCAGTCGTCCCGTCCAGGCGGTATGGGCCACCACCGGGTCGAGATCAGGACACCGTCGTCCCAGACCTGCCCGTCATAGCCTTCCTGACACTGGATCAGCCGGGGCCCGGTCGTGCCTGGCTGGCGCAGGAAGCCTTCAGGGATCCAGACCTGGTTTGCCCCTGCTTTGTCCGGGAGCCCGTCAAGCTGGCATATCCAGGCATTTATATAGCCTGCGCCGGCGCTTGCGGGCGGTTCGATAAAGACGATTTCATTGCTGGTCTGTGTATTGTGCTGGAACTGCAGTCGCGCAGCCTCAAGGCCTTCCCGGTTGCGGGACGGCATCCATACCCGCTCCATCCGGCACCTGGAACGGGCAACAATGGCAACTTTCCCGGCGAACCGGACCTTTGGGGCCTTCTGCGGAATGGGAGTAATCCTATTCATCTGTCCTATCCTGCAGGAACCCTACTGTTTCTACACCTTCCAGTGAAACCGGTCTTGTTGTTTCCGGTAAGGGCCTATCGAACACCAGGCTCCGCGTCCACGGCGCCGCTGCCGCAGCAACCTTGCGTTCGATTTCGACAATTCGAAGGCGCGTGCGACCGGTATTGGTATCACTCGCACGTATAATAAAGCGTGCACGTGCGCCAGGGACCACCGTATTGGCGCTGGCAATCGACAGCGGGTCGGAGTTCGTCACCATTGCTTGAGAGGCCTCATCGCGCATGGCGAGGACCGAAGCAGGGCTGAAGGCCCATTTGGGTACCGGGCCGGTCAGGGACGCGGTGACATTGGACAGAAAGTCCGGATCAGACACGAAATCGAGCTCTTCCCACCCCATGACGCGGGTCACTTCAGAAAGGTTGCGCAAGGGAGAATTGGTTGGCGGCGGTAGTTGGCGCATCCGGTAGTCGGCGCGTTCAGCGCCGAGGGGACGCCGCAGGGTGTCTTCGTCGGTATAGTCCTTGAGCCGGGCGGCAAGCCCGGTTGCCTTGCTTTTCTCAACACCGAACTCCTGCAGCAGACCGGCGATCAGGTCCGGGTCGCCGGAGTTCAGGGACAGGAGGCCTGCCACGTCCCGGTATTCGATGGTGGCGCGCACTGTATCGCGCTGGAAACCGATCATGCCGCCATCAGCGCGCCAGAGGGCATCTGCGCCCTGGGGGGCTGTCTCATTGACGGATTGTTCCACGGGTGTTCCGAGGATCAGGCCCATTGCGTCGCGTGGTCCCTGCGTCATGGAAACGCCGTAGCGCACTGGCGCGCTGACAAGATAGCGATAGGTGACCTCTGCCTCGAGATCGTCGAGTGCGTTGACCAGAACCCGGTCAGATTGCAGGGCAAGGCTTGCATCGCGTGCCCGTTCCAGTGCCTGGGCACCGACCAGCAGGATCAGCATGGCCACTGCGATATAGGCAAGGACGCTGGGAAGAACGAAGCCGGCATCTCCTGATCGCTGGGAAGCGGTTCGCATCATGACTGGCTGCCGACCGGCTCAGGTTCAAGATCGGTCAGGGCATCTTCAGAGACCACGCGCAGCACTTCAGAAACTGTGGTGATGCCGGCGATCGCCTTTTCGAGGCCGTCTTCAGCCAGGCGGCGATACCCCTGCCGGCGCGCGGCCTCTTCGAGCATGTGGGTGCTTGCATTCTCCAGGATTGCGGTTTTGACCGCATTGTCGATCCGGACAATTTCGAAAAGGGCTTTTCGGCCTGAATACCCTGTACCTGCGCAGGCGGGGCAGCCGGTTCCCTGATACCAGACCGTGTTTTCGATGGCGTCTGAAAAGCGTTCGGTTTCGCGCCGGTCGCAGGCTCGCAAAAGGATATCCAGCTGTTCCGGCCGGTCAGTCGGCTCGCGGCAATGCTTGCAGATCTGGCGTACCAGGCGCTGGGCGGCGAGGGCTTTGACGGCCGCGCCGATCTGGAACGCTTCCATGCCGAGGTCGAGCAGCCGCGGTATGGCAAGCAGGGAGGAATTGGTGTGCAGCGTCGACAGGACGAGGTGTCCGGTCAGCGATGACTGGATGGCGATCCTGGCCGTTTCGGGATCCCGGATCTCGCCAATCATGATCACGTCCGGGTCCTGGCGGAGAATGGAGCGCAACCCTGCCGCGAATGTCAGCCCGATGTCGGCTTTGACCTGGACTTGGGTGACCCGTTCCATGTTGAATTCGATCGGGTCCTCGATCGTGATGATTTTTTTCCGTCCGTCATTTATGGATTGAAGGCCGGTATAGAGTGTCGTCGACTTACCCGATCCGGTCGGGCCGGTGACAAGGACAATGCCATTGGGTTGCAGGAGGGCGCTTTTCAGTTCCTTCAGGGCCCGGCCGGAAAGGCCGAGTTCTTCCAGGCTGGGGAGTGACTGGTTTTTCGGCAGCAGGCGCAGGACCAGGCTTTCTCCCCATGCCCCTGGCAGGGAAGAGACGCGAAGATCGAATGTCTGCCCGGACAGGCGGATCGACTGGCGGCCATCCTGGGGCAGGCGGCGTTCGGCAATGTCCATTGCCGAGATCAGCTTGATACGGGTGCTGACCGCATCGAACTTGGTGGCCGGCTGGCGCTGCCAGGTCTGGACAACGCCATCAATCCTGAGGCGGACATCGAAGAATTTCTCGCTTGGCTCGATATGGATGTCGCTGGCACCATGCTTGATGGCGGCAGCGAAGATCTGGTTGACGAGGTCGATCACCGGCGCTTCTTCAGCCAACTCCCGCAGGCGCGAGAGGTCGCCATCTGCCTCGAAGTCCTGGCGATCATTGTCTATATCGCCAATGAGGCTGGCCATGGCGTCGAACTGGCTGCGCGAAATCAGGTACCATTCAACATCCGGTTCCGGCAGGCTGAGCCGGGCCCTGCGATCGGAAACGGCTCGGCCAATCTGCTCGCGGATGACCGGGTCAACGGGATTGCAGGCTGCGACCCGCAGGGTCTGGAAATCTGTGTCGGCAACCCACCAGACGAGCACCTGTTTGGACTCCAGCCAGTTCTGGGGAAGGCAGAGATCCTCTGCAGCCCCTGTCAGTGTTTCCGGTTGGGCGGGGATGAGGCCGTCTTCAAGGCGGGCAATTCCCCAGGCCTGGCTGGCACAATCGAGCAGGACTTCCTCATCGATGGCACCAATCCGGACAAGGACATCGAGCAGCTGGCCGCCGGATTCAGATTGAAGTTTGCGTGCGGCGCGAATATCGGATTCGCTGACGAGACCTTGGGCCAGTAGTCGCGTTATCAGTTTTGGCGATGCCATGCATGGGTCCTCTACCGAACTCGCCTTGGACTGCGGGCCTTCGGGTGTCTAGCTCAGAGGGTTGGTTTCTAGCAAGCTTCGGGTGCAAATGCACTGAGGCGGGCTGTTCCCGGACGTGGCAGTAAAATGTATTCCGGGGAAATCGCGAGGAAATCATGGCTGTATTCAAATTCAAGGCGCTCAATCCGCAGGGAAGCCAGGTCGAAGGCCAGCAGGTTGCCGATGACCGTAAAACGGCCTTTGAGAAGATCCGGGCGCGAGGCCTCCATCCGGTTTCGATTTCGCAGGTCGAGCGCAGGCGGATACGACTGGGCAATCGTAAACCGAGCCGCAAGCACCTTCTCAGAGTGGTTCGCCAGATGGCAACTCTGTTGAATGCAGGGGTTCCGCTCCTGGAAACGATCGAAAACCTGAAGCGCGGCGAAGAAGTGGGGGAAATGAGTCAGCGTTTCACCACCTTGCTGCAGCAATTGCGACAGGGACAGCGCCTCGCAGACAGCCTGAGGAGCAATTTTTCCGAGCTGCCAGATTATGTTTTCAGCCTTGTGGCACTCGGCGAGACGACCGGGCAGCTTGCAAAGACGCTGTCGGATGCGGCTGATCGCATGGATGCCGACGAAGCCTTGTCGGCCGAGCTGCGATCTGCCCTGTCCTATCCCATGGTCCTGGCCTGCGTCGGCGGCGTGATCGTGTTTGCGATGTTCCTGTTCGTCATTCCACGTTTCGGGGCGCTCGTGGACCGGTCAGGAGCCGATATTCCGGCCTTTTCCCGCCTGGTGATCGATTCAGGTGTCTGGTTGCGGGCCAACTGGTTCCTCTTCCTGGCGGGTGCCGGCGGGCTCTTGTTCGGCCTCCAGGCTGTTGTGCGATCAAATGCGCAGAATATCCGGCGTTTGGCGATGCGGGTTCCGGGGGTCGGGGGCGTAATGCGCAAGGTCGATTTCGAGAACTGGTCGAGGACGCTGGGCGTAGCCCTTGCCAATGGCGCGCAATTGCTGCCTGCGCTCGACCTCGCAGGCCAGACTGTCAAATCGAAGACGTTTGCCAGCCAGCTTGAGGGGGTACGCAGGGATGTGCGTACAGGGGTCCATCTTGATGAGGCGTTCCAGTCAAACGTGCCGTACAGTGATGCAATGCTTGTCGATCTCATGGCGACGGGGCGCAAGTCCGGGACACTCGACCAGATGCTGGTCCTGGCTGCCGATTCCTATCGCGCTGAAGTGGGAACACTGACAAAGAGATTGACAGCCATTGCCGAACCTGTGGCAATCCTGCTGATATCAACAGTTGTCGGGGCGCTGGTTGTCTCTATTGTTCTGGCAATGACCAGTCTTTACGATTTCGATATCTGATCGGTAAGAGCCAAGTTCCATGCTGAAAGCCCTGTTCCACGCCTTGCGTCAAAGACAGCTGTCCGCGTCTCGTCCAGCTGACCGGGAGGCCGGTTATTCGATGATGGAAATCCTGATCGTGCTGGCCATCATGGCGGTGATCGCAACGCTTGTCGGTCCCAGCCTTTTTAATCAGCTTGACAAGTCCAAGGTGACAACGGCCCGGACGCAGATCCGGACACTTGAGGCTTCGCTTGCGACCATGCGCCTGGAGATTGGTCGCTTCCCGACGGAAAGCGAGGGGCTTTCACTCCTGGTCGAGCCGCCCGAAGACGAGGCGACCCGCGGGCTCTGGCATGGCCCCTACCTCGATGACAATGTGCCACCGGACCCATGGGGGCGACCCTATCGCTACGCCATTCCCGAAGCCCGGTTCGAGGGGTATTCGGTCAAGCCGGTCGTCTACACGCTCGGGCAGGACAATCGCCCCGGCGGGACGGGACTGGACGCCGATATCGGACGGGTTGAAGATCTCGACCTGTCAGCCACTGGCTGACAGGGACCTAACAGTTTCACACAGGGCCAGTCAGGGCTCATAACGGAAAGTATAGTCATGGGGATTGATCAGAAGGATCGACGCCGCGCTTCGGTTGCTGTGTTCTGGGCGCTGGGGACGCTCGGACTCACAGGGTGCGCCTCTTTCGGCCAGGTGGATGCCCAGGTGACCGACGGGCTCGCCGGCACCCGGATCGGGGATTCGGTCGAACGTGGGCAGCGGGCCGAGCGGCAGGCGGATGCCGGGCAGCGTACCGATGAACCCCTGAACCTGCGTGATGACCGGACGAGCCAGATCGATGTTCCGAGCGTGTCGCGGGAAAGTGGCGAGGAGCTGGCCGGAGCCGGGGGACCGCCTGAGGCGCCGGTTCCGGAAACCCAGGTCGTCGATGCCGTGGTACCGGCGCTGCCGATTCCCCAATTTGTCGATGTGGTGTTCGGCAACATGCTTGGCGTGCCCTACGTCACCGGGCCGGGAGTGGCTGACCGCAACGAACTGGTCCAGCTGCGCTCGTCGGGGCGTATGGATTCCGATGATTTCATCGAGCTTGTTGGCCTCGCACTGGAATCCTACGGTCTTCGTGTCTATCCCGAGGACGGTGTCTACCAGATCGTGACCGATGCGAGCCTGCAGCAGAAAATGCCGCGCTTCATCAAGTCGCGTTCGCGTTCGGATATCCCTGAGGAATTGCGCCCGGTTGTCCAATTTGTTGAACTTGATGCCGTGTCTGCGAATGAAATGGAGTCAATCCTGCGCCAGGCATTCCCGGACAAGCAGGCGCTCAAGATCGAAACCAATCCGCGCCTCAATGTCCTGACCCTGACCGGGCTTCCTCAGGACCTTGATGCGGCAATTGCGATTATCAACCAGCTTGATGAGCTGGCCTATGCCGGCTCCAAGGCAGAGCGGTATTCACCGGTTTTCTGGTCGGCGGATCAGCTTGCGAGGGAGGTCACATCGCTCCTGATCGCTGAGGGCTGGCAGGCAAGTACCGACAAGGCGGTCCAGAAACCGATCCTGATCATGCCGGTCGAGTATTCCAATGACCTTTTCATCTTCTCGCGCTCCCCGGCCGGGCTGGCGCGCGCAAGGTTCTGGCTGAGCGAGCTGGACCGGCCGACGCGCCGCGGAAACGAGCCACAGGTCTATGTCTACGACGTTAAAAATGTCGATGCGACTCTCCTTGCCGAAACTGTCGGTCAGGTGATTTCCCGTCAGGCGAGTGCTGGCGGATATCCGTCACAAGGGGCGACCGCATCGGCCAGTGGACCTGCCACTTCGGCCGGAGGTCCCCAGAACCAGCCTGGACGTGATAGCGGGCTCAGCCAGGTCGGCAACATTGTCGTCAACAGGCTTTCCAACCAGGTCGTGTTCACCGGCACGCCGAGCCAATATGATATCGTGCATCCGCTGCTGACCAGGCTGGATATGCCTCCGGCTGAAGTCATGATCGAGGTGACGATTGCCGAAATCACCCTGACCGAGGACACGCGTTACGGGGTTGAATTCTTTGTGGACAGCCTTGGAGGCCAGGACCTCTCTGCGACGGTTGGAAATGAAGGCATTGGTCTTGGCGGAGTGGGTACCAGCATCGGGGTCGTGACCGGCAACATCGATGCTGCGCTCAATTTCTTTGCCAAGAACAATCTCCTGAACGTGCTCTCGACCCCCCGTTTGACGGCTCGGTCCGGCGGGGCTGCGCAAATCCAGGTGGGTTCCGATGTTCCGATCATCACCTCGCAACGTGCTGCCAGCACGCAGGACGGGATCGGCAATACCGATATTCTCCAGTCGGTCGATTACCGGTCGACAGGCGTCCTGTTGTCGATCGAGCCAATTGTTTTCGGCGACAACCGCGTCGACCTGTCCATTACCCAGGAAGTTTCGACGGCGATTCCGACATCGACCTCAGACATTGCCAGCCCGACCATTTCCAATCGTTCGATCACGACCCAGCTCAGCCTGGAAGACGGGGCAACCGCGATCCTGGGCGGGCTCATTCAGGAAAATACCACGCGGGATGAGACCGGGACACCGCTTCTCAAGGATATCCCCTTTGTCGGAAATCTTTTCCGCAACACGACCCTTTCCAACACGCGGACAGAGCTTGTGGTTCTGATTACGGCTTATGTCGTCCGGGATGGGGAAGAGAAGCAGGCCTTCACAGATGAACTCGTCAACCGTTTCAATCTCTCCATCAGCGATCCGGACCAGATGAACACCTATATCGGAGAGCGCTGACGGCGAGAATGAGGGGTCGGGACCAGATCTGCAATGAGGCGCGCGCCTCTGAGGCCGGGTTCTCTACCCTGGAGGCGGTCATCGCCGTTGGCATCCTGGCGCTCTGCGTCCTGCCGCTTATGGATTTTCAGCAAACGGTCGCTGACGGCGCGATGCGATTGTCGCGGAGCAACGCGATGATCGGGGCAACCGAGCAGGCGGAAGGTTTCCTGAGGGCGCTGCCTGTTGACCAGATTGCGGACGGTGAAGCCGCGCTCGGGCCGATGACATTGACCTGGCAGGAGCTTGCGAGGCGCGAAACCCGGCCGGCCTTGTCCGATGGTGGCGCGGCAGGACGGTTTGACCTTACGTTGGTACTGATAGCCTATGAAGTTCGTGGCGAGGGAACGCTGCTTGGCCGCGGTAAGGTCGAGCGCCTTGTCTGGTTACCGAATGCGCCTTTCCTGGACCAGGAATTCTCCGGCGGATGATGACTAATTTTTAAGCATGGCGCCTTGCCTGGGCCATCATTGATTCGCCGGCCCGTGCGGCTGGTTGTTTTCAACTATCGGGGTATCCCAGCATCTGCAGCACAATATATCCACTTGTGCACAAAATATGACAGACAGTGACGGAATTGTATCGTAAGGGTCACGTCAGTCGGGGAATGGGCAGCAAATTCGATTTTCTTCTGTCAGACAGTTGAACAAGGCGTTGACACCCCTAGTAGGGCTTGTCTAGATCACCCCAGTGTTTGGGATCAGGGTGAAATCTTCTCAGACCGAAGTTGGGGGGAAGGCCCCTCTAAACTCAACTTAGGAGCTATAGTATGCTTAAGAAGTTTCTTGCGACCGCTTCGGTTGCGGGTTTGTTGGCGGGGGCTGCATCCGCACTTGAGGTTGTCCCGGCTGTCGTGGGTAGCCCGGCTGGTGCACCTGCAATTCTCGCTGCTGAACTTGATTACGCAGGCGGTAATGTTGCGACCTCGGGCGCTCATGACCAGCTGCGGTTCACGTTCTATCCGACTGGCGCTGGCGCTACGTTCCCGACGGGTAACGTCGTTCTTCGCGTCGTCGTCACCGGAGCAGAGTTCTCATCTGCTCTCACCGGCGCAGAAGTCGGCACTGCCGGCACGAAGGTCATCTCGTCCGGCGGCACGGCTGGCAGCTCGGCTGTCAACTTCCTGCTCAGCGATGTGTCCGGTTGTACGTCCGGCACGCCGTGTACGGTCGATCTCCCGCTCGAGCTGACCGGTTCTAACGTGACGGTTTCTGCAGGCCTCGAAACAGATGCCGGCGTTCCGATCGACAACACCTCGCTGACGAACCTCAAATCCGCATCGCTCGCCATGCTGGTTCCGGCGTTCTCGGCCACCATCACGCCGAGCACCACGCTGAGCCAGGCAACGCTTGCTTCGCTGTTCACCTCCCTGACGGTTGATGGAATCCTTGGTTCGATCACGGTCGCTCCGACCCAGGTTGATGTTGATCCGGGCGTTCCGGTCGTTCCGGTTACGGTGAAGCGTGACCTTCTCGGTAACGCTGTGGATGGAACCGACGTTGACTCTATCGATGTCTCCGTTGCGGGTATCATGGATTCCTTCGATCCGGCTTCCACGCCGGCCGGTGCGTTCGATATTGGTGCCGGCCCGACCACGGTCGATGCTGCAGCTGATACGGCTGAAGCTTCCATCGGTCTTAGCGTGCCAAGCACTGTGACGGCAACGCCGGATGGCGCAACTGCCATCGAGCGTTCGGATTACGTGGCTTCTGTCGCTGTGTCCGTGGCGGCTCTGTCGCCGCTGACGACGGGCGCCACTTTCTCTGGTGCGCTCCAGCCGATCACGCGTGAAGGCACCGAGATCACCTTCCCGTGGACGCAGACCGCGACTCAGGGCGAAGCTTCCGGCGCAACCAGCGTGTTCCGTATTGGTAACCTCGGTGCTTCCGCAACGGGCGCAGTCTTCGGTGAAGTTCGTAACGCTTCCGAAGCCGGCTACACCAACCCGGGTATTGTCCAGCTCGCTCCGTCTATCGATGGCAATGGCGAGTTCGTGATCAACTCGGCTGACTTCGAAGCCGCAGTTGGCAACTACGGTCGTGGTGACGTCCGCTTCATCATCGAAGCTCAGGACTCCACCCTCACCGGTCGTCAGTTCGTTGTCCGCAACGGCGTGATCCAGCAGGTGATCGGCGGTACGGTCCAACAAGATCAGAACTAACAGCTCCTAACTGTTGTTCGGAAGGGGGCCCGAAAGGGCCCCCTTCTTTTTTGTGGATGACCCAAAGTGTTGGGTTATGTGGTAGAGTGAGGTCTGACATGTCGAACATATATGAAGAGACCGAAGCCCTTCGCCTGCGCGTGCAGAAGGGCGAGCATCGGGATGTCATCGGCGGGATGTGGGATGAGCTCGGCCTCTGGCAGTTCGAATTCTGCCGGTCCCAGGGACTCAAGAGTGACCATCACTTCCTGGACGTCGGTTGTGGCAGCCTCAGGGGTGGGGTGCATTTCGTCCGCTATCTTGAGCCCGATCACTATGCCGGACTTGAGGTACACAAAGACCTTCTCGATGCAGGATATGACAAGGAACTCACAGCACTGGGTTTGCGTGAAAAGCTCAATCGCAAGCGTCTGGTCGCCACCGGAAGGTTTGACTGCAGCAGTTTCGATACGCCTTTCGACATGGCGATCGCCCAGTCTGTCTTCACCCATATCCCGATCAATCAGATCCGGCTCTGTCTCTCCCAGTTGGCCAGGACAATGCGCAATGGTGGTCGGCTGTTTGCGACCTATTTCGAAATCTCCGAGGACGCGGCGATTGATTCGGCCTGCGACCGGGGCAATGGGATCCTGACGCGCTATGATGCCAACCCTTATCATTACCGGTTCTCTGATCTCGAGCAGGCAGCTGCCGGACTGAATATCGGCGTGCGCCGGCTTGGGGATGTCGGGCACCCGCGCGGCCAGTACATGGCCGAATTCACGTTCTATGGAGCCGCTGGCCCGGACAGGACAGTGACGCGCGACTTGCCCGCTGAGGATGCTCTGGGACTTGCGGCAGGCGCCGATCACTATCGCGCCTATGTCGGCCCGCCCAGGCGGTTCGATTTCATGAGTTCGACGCAGTTTGCGTTATTGCATTCGCTGGGCATGCGGGAGGAAGACCAGATTCTAGATGTCGGTTGTGGCTCCTTGCGACTGGGCCGTTTGCTGATTCCGTTTCTGCGACCTAACGGATATGCCGGCATCGATCCGAATACATGGCTGATCGAGGAAGGTATTCGCCATGAAATCGGCATGGATGCGATAAGGCTCAAGACGCCGGCCTTTGCCAGCAATTCTGATTTCGACTTTTCCGGCTTTGGTCGCCAGTTCGATTTCATTATCGCCCAATCCGTTGCAACACATACAGGGCCGGACCTTCTGGAGAAACTCATCCGGGGTGCCGCCTCGGCCCTGACACCGACAGGTATTTTTCTCTTTTCCTACATAAAGAACGCAACACCTGAACCGGTGGAGGATGGCTGGCATTATCCCGATTGTGTTGGCTACACTCAGGAAGAGATGCTGGCTCGACTGCAGCAAGGTGGGCTCGCGGCACGCCCGATCCCCTGGTTCCACCCTGCAGCAAGCTGGATGCTGGCGGCACGAAATTCTGATATGCTGCCAACTGAAGAAGATGCAGCACAGCTCACAGGCCATGTCGTCGCGCGTTCGACCGACACCAAAGGCTATACGTTCAGGTCCTGAGCGGTCGTCAGAAGATGTCCCGATGGAGAACAGGCGCACCATGACTGATCGCCCGTCCGAACGGATCCAGATCCTGACCGGTATGCACCGGAGCGGGACGTCCTTTCTGGCCAAACGCCTGGTCAGCGAAGGGGTTGTTTTTCCCGGCCCGCACCTGCCAGCCAATGAAGACAATCCGGAAGGATATTGGGAAGCAAGCGATGTTGTCGCCCTGAACAACAGGATTCTTTCTGCGGCAGGATTGGACTGGCGCGCGCCGGACCCTTTGTCGCCAAGCGACATGAGAGGCCTGGTCGCGGCTTTCCGGGATGAAGCGGCCCGTCTTCTTGTCCAGCTTGGCAGCGATGCAGACGGATCATTTGCGATCAAGGATCCGCGCCTTTGTCGCACGCTTCCGGTCTGGTTGGCCGGGGCAGAAGATGCCGGTAAGCCAGTCGAGCTCATCGCAACGATCAGGCCTGCCGAAGCGGTGGCGCGGTCTCTCTACAGACGCAGGCAGGACGAACGTTTTCGGCCAGCGGCAGTCGACGTCCCGGGAGATGCGATCCTGCTCTGGCTGCGCTATATGCTCGATCTTGAACAGGCAAGCCGCAAGGTCCGGCGAAAATTCGTGAATTTCAGCGATCTTGACCGCTTCAGCCTGTCTGCAGCGCTGTCAGAGACGAAGAGAGCGGATATTCGCAGCGCTAAGCCCGGGACGGAACCGGGCGCGTCGACCTGGCGCCAGCTTGCGGCAGAGATTGCGGAGCTGCTGCCTGACGCTGAAGGCCAAGCCACCCGGGCCCGGCTTGACGACATCAGGCGGCAACTCGATTCGCATTGTCGTCCAGCAGGCAAGAAATCCTTCAATACTGCGGGGAGCCTTCTCCGGTCCCGGACTTATGCCACCGTGCCGAAGGAAGGGCAGGGTGCGTCGTCGCCAGTGATCGCCTTTGTGTCTGGCGAGCCGGACGGGCGCGGGCATATCTACCGCATCGAGCACCGGATCTGGGCGCTCATGGATGAGGACATCGCAGTTGTGAGGGGCGATCCGGCCCGCCACAGTCCGGAAGACATCGTTGCATCAAGTGACCTGGTTCTGGTCTTCCGCAAGCAGATGGATGCCTGGCTTGATCGACTTTTCAATGCAGCGCAGCGCCGCAATGTTCCTGTTGTCTTCGACATTGATGACCTCCTGGTGCGTCCGGAGTTGGTGTCTCCTGATACGTTTCGATATCTTGAAGGAAAGCCGGAAAGCGTTGTGCGCGACTGGCAGGAACGAGCGGCTAAGTATGCCCTCTCTGCTGAAGCAGCCACAGCCTGCTGGGTGACAACGGAGCCGCTTGCCGATGAACTGCGAAGGCTGAACCGGAACGTCGACGTGCTCAGGAACGGACTTGCCGAAGACCCTTTGAAGAAACGCGGTCCCTCGCCCCCGACCGGTCCGGCTGGTAAAAAGTCAGGGCTTGTCATTGGTTATGCGAGCGGCACACCGACGCATGACCGCGACTTCCTGGAAGCGGCTGAGGCACTCGCGGCGACGCTTCAAAAATACGCGGACGCGAGGCTGGAAATCATTGGCGATCTTTCCGAAAATAGCCTGTCTGCATTTAACGCTGTTCGCAATCAGGTCGTGCGCCGTCCAATTGTGGATTTCTACCAGTTACCACGCTTGATGTCTCGATTTGACATCAACCTCGCGCCGCTGGAAGCCGGCAATGTATTTTGTGACTGCAAGAGCGAGCTGAAGTTCTTTGAAGCCGGATGTCTTGGTGTGCCGACCATTGCAAGTCCGACACGCCCCTTCCGATCGGTGATCAAGGATGGGGTCAATGGATATATACCCCATACCAGCCGGGACTGGCAGCATGCGCTGGAATTGTTGGCTGGCGCTCCCGACCAGCGCCGCAAAACCGGCGAACGCGCCCGTGAAACAAGCCTGCAGCTGTTCGGGCCGGAGCAGCAGAAGCGGGATTTTCTGGATCGGTTGAAAAAATACATTCCAGGCCTCGGACCTGTCAGGGCATCCATGACGAAAGAGCGAGCCCCGCAGACGGGTGACGCCGGTTTTTCACTCATGGAAGTGATGGTGGGCCTTGCCATAACGGCGATGATTTCGATCCTTATCTTTTCGTCGCTTCTCAGCCAGGTCCGGCAAGCCGATATCGTGCGTTCATCGACGCAATCGGCATTCTCTGACATTGCATCGGGGCGTCTTGTCGAGGTCGTTGTGTCGAAGACGCTGCCCTCCTGGCCGGAAGAGGAGGAGGGGCGTTTCCGAGGAACGGAATTCTCAATGTCGGGCATCGCCGCTTTCTCCCTTTTCGGTGGTGCAGAACGTCTGCAGGCGTATGAATTAAGGCTCTTGCCCGAGGAGGATAAGCTGCTCCTGCAGATCGAGACAGATGATGGGACATGGGATGTCGACGCCATTGCGCCTGGCAGCCGCTTTCGTTATCTCGGCGGCGACGGGGCCTGGCATGACACTTGGCCAGTGACAGAGGCGATTGGCCGCACCGCGCAGGAAATGGAGCGGTTCTTCGCCAATCAGGGCCTGCCCCGGATGGTGTGCGTCTGGAATGATGAAACCGGAGACATTGCCTATCAGATCTCCATTCAGAACACCGATATTCTGCCCACTCGGACCCGGGACCTGGCAGACCTTTCGCCTTGAACCCCAAAGCATCTTTTTGCGTTCAGCCCCGGCCCATTGAGTTGGATGCATTTTTTCTGCGAGCAGTGACATGATCAATCGATTCTTTTCCGCTCTTCGATCGACGAAGACCAGCGATACGCGCCTGTCGGTGATTGTCATCTCCTACAATATGAAGCGCGAGCTTCCGAGAACGCTGGAGACGCTTTCTGCAAGCATGCAGCTTGATATCTCTGAAGACGATTATGAAATCATTGTTGTAGACAACGGCTCTTCTGTCCCAGCTGACGAGGAATACTGTTCCGGGCTGGGCAGGAACATCCGCCTGGTAACTGCGCCGAACCCGACCGCGTCGCCGGCGGGCGCCATTGCCTACGGTGTCAGCCTGGCAAGATATGACTGTCTTGGCATCTGGATTGACGGTGCGCGCATGGCATCGCCTGGACTATTGAGCCTTGCGCGGACTGCGCTGGGACTCGGTCCCCAGACAGTCGTCGGTACGATTGGTTTTCATCTCGGGCCGAAGGTCCAGATGGAATCCGTTCATGAAGGTTATGATCAGGCAGAAGAAGATCGTCTCCTGTCGTCTGCCGGCTGGCGGGAAGACGGATATCGTCTTTTCGATGTTTCCTGCCTTGCCGGCTCTTCGGCAAAGGGCTGGTTTGTTCTGCCCCAGGAGACCAATGCGCTGTTCATGCACAAGCGCTATTATGAGGCGCTCGGTGGATATGACGAAAAATTCCAGTCACCCGGAGGCGGGCTGATCAATCACGATATCTGGAATCGTGTCTGCGAAGCCGGGACATCCAATCTCATCATGCTGCTCGGCGAGGGGACTTTCCATCAGGTTCATGGCGGTGTTGCGACTAATTCCCTGCAATCCCCCTGGGACGGCTTTGTGCGTGAATATGAAAACATCCGCGGCAAGCCATATCGCAGGGCCGAAGGACCATTCCGGGTCTTCGGAACCCCGCGGGCATTATGACCTGCGAGGTTTTCCCGGCCACCGTGCTTCGACAAGACCACAGCGCCAGGGGACTGACGGGGAGTTTCAGTCCTCTCTCAGTCCCAGAATCCGTTCGTAATACTGGCTCGTATTGACCGTTCTCTCCCACTTCAGGCTGAGATCATTGATGACGTCAGCCACATCATCCCAGATGCTGTCATATGTCACGTCAATCTCTTCGCCCTTGTCAGAGGTGCCGAGTTGCAACAGATCGAGGCCTTCACCTGCCTGGTCCATTCGCATTCGGACTCAATCCGGTCGCGGATCGAATCCATTGTATCCTGCGGTAGTCGGAATTTTGGGCGACGGATCTTCAGGGTTGAGGCCGCAAAGTTCCGGGCGCGTTGCGGATTCAGTCCATTCTCATTGCGATAGGGAAAACGGCGGTTGGCGCTGTCGAGCAGTCTTGCCGCATTGATTGACAGGCTTTCATTGTGTGACGCCTCGGACCTCAGCTTCAGGCGGGTGCCTGTCGCCTGAAGAAAATCACTCACGACATCCCAGTCGTGATCCATGTCCCTCCGGAACAGGCGAACATCCACATGTTCGAAATCGTCATAGAATTTCTGCAAGCGTGACCGATAGTCCCGGTCTCTCTCAATTCCGTGCCTGGTATGGAGCTGTTTTTCTAGCTCTCTAGCAAATGGTTTCAAACCGGGCCGTTCCAGCGCGGCTTGGTCGTTCTTTGAGGTCCCAGCCGCTTGATAAATTGTCCCGATACAGGCCATGTTTTTGAGGAGCTGTTCGAGTTGCCCCACTCATGAGCGGAGGGCGGGTGAAACTCCCCTCCGGACGGACCTCAAAAATGACGCCTGATAAAGCCATCAGGTGTTGTTCGCTTCCTGACGTTTTCCGCGCCGATCTTGGCCAGCATTGCCCGGAAGGAATGGGGCCCCGTCTGGTATGGGGTGTCGTGGGTGAGTTGGTACTCGTAATGGATCCGGTAGAGCTCGCGATGCGTGTCCTCGATCTTCTCGCCATTATCATAAGTGCCGAGTGCCCAGTCTGATTTGCAGACGGGGAACTGCCTGGAAAACTGTTCATTTATCTCGTCATAGGCATCGATCATTTTGCTCAGTACAGGATTGAACTGACCAAAAATATCGAACATGGCGCGCGGTGTATTGCGGTCATATCCGGAAAAGTGGAAGAAGATGAGGTCTTCGCCACCCGCCTTCAGTTGCTCACCCTCCTCGGAAATCGACCGGTGGGCGATATTCCATGAAGCCGTATTGCAGCCTTTGTGTTTGAGAACTTTCACCTTGTCGAAAAAGACAGGGACAAGATTGAACCATTTCTGATCGGTGAAGAGACCGCGTCCATGATCATCCTCGCAATGGCGCAGAAGACGCCGGCACCAGAAATCGACAACCCTGTGAGCTGTTTCGGTATTCCTGAGGCCAAGGAAACCGAGATTGAAGACGCCGTGGGCGAGCGAAGACATTTCATTGTAATGGATCTCTGCCTCTGAAGTTGCGTCTTCAGCACAATGCGGCGTGATCAGGACATCATCTTCATCGAATTCCGCAATGATCTTGTTGAGGTCACTATACGCATAGGTATCCGGGTCGAAATAGAAGACATGATCATAGCCTGCATCCAGCAGTTTGCGGGCATAGAAGGGCTTGGTGGCGGTGCAGAGTTCCACAACACGCATACGGAAGGCCCAGGACTGGAAGTTCGGCACGCCAAGGTGTGCGATCGGGTAGACGACATCTACATTCGGCCAGTTTCCGGCGTCCTCAGGGACGGCATCATTGAGCAGGATATGTGTTTCCCAGTCCGGGTTCTGGGCCTTCACCGAACGAGCCCATGCGAGCGCCTTGGGAAGGTAGCGCAGGTTAATGCTGGTATAGGCAACAATCCGGGGGGCGTAGAGTGGGCGAAGATCAGGGGGAGTGTCGCTCCCGAGCGCTGCAGCAAGCCGGCCTGTTCCGATTGTGGCAGGCGGGCGCTCACCTGGTTGCGGCGTCATGAAGCTGCGCGTGACGGCATGGCTGTGACGCTCGGTAATGTCTGTCTTGATCGGTTCCAGACTGGTCAGGCGACGGCTTTCGAAGAACGCTTTGCGTTGCTGGATGAAATAGGGCTCAGCTGCGATGTGGGCGTCAATGCGTTTCTTGTGAGCCTGCCTGGATGCGGGCACATAGAACGCACTTGTCACATTCGTCAGGCCGACAACCCTGTGACCGACAAGCAGGCGCATCCAGAAGAGCCAGTCCTCAAGAGCGTTGAGATTGAGGTCGAAGCGTTCGTCTGCTGTGCAGATCTCTGCTCGGAAGAGCACCGACTGGATTGGGAAAGCATTGCGATTGACCAGGTTTGCCGATGAGGCAAGGGGGCGGAAGAAGACCGCATTTTCCGTTTCCTGGCCCATCGTTCCTGATTTGGGATCTATGTCTGCGCCAATTTCCAGCGCCGCAGAATAGGCCGCGGCAAAATCGGAGCGCGCCTGCAGGCATCCGCTCAGCCTGGCAACATGGTCTGGCATCAGGAAATCATCATCGTCCAGGAAGCCGATAAATTCGCCGTGCGCTGCCTTGAGGCCTTCATTTGCCGAATTCGATCGGCCGAGTTTCTTGCAGGCAATATGGCGGAATGTGATGCCTTCAGCCCCATCGAACTGACGCACCGTCTCAAGCATGTCCGAGCCGCCGTCCTCGACGACCAGGACCTCGATTGGCCGGTAAGTCTGTTTCTCGATGGATTCGAGCGCCTTACTGAGCAGCGCGCCGCGGTTTTTGTAGGTGCGCACAATCAGGCTGGTAAGCGGACCGGTCTGTGCGACGGGGTCACTGAGGTCGCTTTCCCAGAGCGGGCCTTCCTCAAAGCCACGGGAAAGTGCCGCAACATAGGCTGCGAGCGCCGGGCGGGCATCTTCATAGGCCTCGATGTTCCAGCGCCCATCATCTGGAATCGCGAAAGGGAGTTCCGGGAGTTTCGTGCTCTGATGCTGAACCGGGGAGGCGGCCTGCATGACAGGTTGAGGCGTCGCAAGGGCCGGGGCAGGAATGGAATTGCGCATCCGCCACTGGTGGTATCGGGTGACCAGGCCTGTTTTTGTGCGGGCAGGCAGGGGCAAGAGGAAAAGGACCCGCTTGCCCGCGCTGCGTGCCAGCCTGCCAGCGAACCCGCGTTCGGTCACGGCACGTTTTAGTCCGCGCAAGGGACGCGTGATCCGCCAGGACGTGCTGGAGGTCAGTTCCAGGAGCTCCCGGCTGTGAGCCTCATGTGATTCAACAAAGCGGTGTTCCCAGTGGGCGGCGTCTGCCCGGGCCTTGTCATGACCTGCCTTTGCCTCTGACCAGCCTGCTTCGGCAACCGAAAGCCTTGCAGCCGTTCGGGCCAGTCGGTCGCGGGTTGTTTGAAGACTGTCTGCAAGGACGATCCGCTCTTTCCGGGCTGCCTCGACTTCACGGACGAGGCCTTCTGAGACATCCGACAGGTGTTTGATGTTCTGGTTGGCCTGCTCGAGCGCCTTGGAAAGTTCTTCCCGGAGTCTTTGTCCGGTTTGTGCTTCGCGCAGCTCGTCAGCGAGCCGGCGGGTTTCGGTCAGGTATTTCTGTTCCCGGCGTAGAAACTCTCCAAAACTTGCCTGCCCGAGGCGTACGGATGCTTCATTGAAAGCAGTCCGGATTGTGTCCAGCGTCCGTTTTGCCTCTGAATGGCCGGGATCTGTCTCCAGTTGCAACAGGCTTTTATAGGTGGCCTTGACCCAGTCTGGCAGTTCAGGATGGGCATTCAGTTCTGCCTCATTCACTTGGTGGTGCTGCAGCTCGTCGCGCATGGAGGCCAGGATCTCGTCCCTGACGTCGGCGATCCTCTTCGGGAATTCGGTATCCAGATCGCGCGTGACCTGGGAAAGGGCCGCGACCGGGTCACTGGAGAAGGTGTTGAAATTGATGAATGTGCGCTCGAGTGATCGGGAGGCATATTCTGCATCCAGGACATGCCGGAGCCAGACGAAGCCTGCATAGGCGATGGTCATGTCATCGCGGCGCGCCAGCGACTGACAGACCTCAAGTGGATTACGGAAAGGCAGGATGCAGACCGGGTCGATCCGGTAGGTCGCGAGCATCTTCTCGTAGAGGGGGACCATGCGGCAAATGCGCGGGTCCTTGAGGACGAAGAGAGAGGATTCGTCGAACTCCTCGCCGATCAATCGTTTCAGCCAGTCTTCATACCGGGTGAGTTCCCTGTTGGGGAGTTCAGTCGTATCGAACTCTCGCCAGTCATCCCAGCGGCTGCCCGCCTTCGCGAGCAACTCATCATTAACCGCGACAATCCGTTCAGGTTCCCAGTGACCAGCACGGTTGAACCTTTCTGCCCCGAGCAGGTTGCGCGGCATGTCCGGTCCAAGCAGGTTGATGGCGCGGGCAATTGCGCTTGTCCCTGAACGATGCATGCCCAGAATCAGCAGGCATTTCCGGTGACCCTTGCGGGAGGCTGTGGGGACGGGTTTCAGTTCAGTCGGGTTACTCATATAATCTGCCTGCTCAGGGCCCCGGCATGCTAGGACCAGGACGCACTTTGCTCATGTACACGAACACGGTGTGGGGGAAAGAACGAACCGATCTGCACGCAACGGGATAAATTGGCAACTCCTACATCCAGCCGGCTCCGGCGAGCCCGTTTTCCGTCATGAAGCTTTCTGCGGGGTCAGGTCTGCGAACGCCCTGGGCGCCTGCCGAATACCCCAGCGCTTCAGCTGCCGGGCCGAGTTGTGCATTCAGGATAACCCGCTGTTTTGAGCTCAGGGTCTCAGCGCCTTTACGCAGGGGCTCAGGGTTCAGCGTGTCGAAGATCGTTTCATCTCCTTCTACCCCCAAAACCCTCTTTAGATATTGTATATGCTGGGCTTTCTGGCTCGCAATGCCCTCGATGAAGAGGCTGTGGATGGTGATACCATTGTCCCGCGCCCAGGCAAACTTGCTGGTCATTGCAATCATGTACTGTTCGACCCACTGGCAGCACTGCACGAGATCTCCCGGGCCCCATGGCATTTTCAGCAGGGACGCAGCAATCAGTCTTGGGTCGCGCATGACATGGATGAAGACAGACTTGAGAGGAAGGCGAGCCAGCAGATCAGTTCGTAGCAGGTTATGGGGTGTTTTCTCTACAAAAACCCGTTCTGTTGGGGCGATTTCATCCGGGTATTTAAGATACCCGGCCAGAGTTTCGGTCATTCCTGCAAATAACCGGAAGAACTCGTCCGGGCCTACCTGGCGGGCTATGCCCTCAGGCGTGCAAAGCTGACCAATTGTTGTTTCGACAAGGTTTGAGAGAGCTTTTTCGCCGATATGTTCTGACAGTCCGACATACCGGGCAGAAGAGGTGGCTACATCCTGACTGAGCAGGCGAAACCTCTTCAGGGCCATTGGCGCGCGTTGCGGAGAGAAGGCTTTCACGAAGTTCCAGTATAGGTCCCAGATCCCGTCAGCCTCTGAAAAGAATTTTAACTCATTGTCGAGAAAGCTACCGATGGCCGGCCAGAGTTGCAGCCTGTGGACA
>Ga0116152_10000173_pt1 | contig 51914 bp, 50 predicted proteins | sample AD_UKC119_MetaG_FD_89894 | JGI IMG/M metagenome (GOLD analysis project Ga0116152, IMG submission 89894) | Active sludge microbial communities of municipal wastewater-treating anaerobic digesters from Hong Kong - AD_UKC119_MetaG | ecosystem: Engineered > Bioreactor > Anaerobic > Digestate...
CGCAGGTTCAGTGACAGGTCCATCAGTAATTGAGGACGCGCGTCTTCAGGGAAAAAGTTGACGATACGCTCCAGCGCGCCATTGGCGTTATTCGCATGCAAGGTGGACAGTACCAGATGGCCGGTTTCGGAGAACGTCAGCACATATTTCATCACATCGCGTTCACGGACTTCGCCAACCAGAATGACGTCCGGCGCTTCGCGCATGGCGCTGCGCAGCGCAAACTCGTAGCTATGGGTATCGATGCCAATTTCGCGCTGGGCAACCACCGATTTCTTGTGTTGGTGGGTAAACTCAATTGGATCTTCAATAGTAATGATGTGGCCCGGCGAGCTGGCGTTCCGATGATCGATCATCGCCGCCAGCGTGGTTGATTTACCAGAGCCAGTCGCCCCGACCAGCAGAATCAGACCGCGCTTTTCCATGACAATCTGGCGGAGCAACGGCGGCAGGCCCAGTTCCTCAACCTGAGGAATGTCGCCTTTGATGTAGCGGATCACCATCGACACTTCGCCACGCTGCTTGAACACATTGGCGCGGAAGCGGCCCACGCCATGCAGTGGAATGGCAAAATTCAACTCCCAGTTGTGCTCAAAATCTTTGATCTGGTCATCCTTCATCACTGAATAGGCGACCTCGCGCACGCCGCCTGGACCGAGCACCTTGTTGCCAATAGGCCGTACTACACCGCCGATCTTGATATTGACCGGCGCTCCCACATGGAAAAACAGGTCAGAGGCTTCCTTGTCGACCATCAATTTGAGATAGGGGGTGATATCCATGAAAATCTCCCTCAGGCTAGCCGGTTCAGACCGTTTAGCGCCGCTACCCGGTATGCTTCGGCCATGGTGGGATAATTGAAAGTAGTGTTGACGAAATATTGAATACTGTTGGCTTCGCCCCGCTGGGCCATGATGGCTTGGCCGATATGGACGATTTCCGCTGCCTGATCGCCAAAGCAGTGGATACCCAGGATTTCCAGGGTGTCACGATGGAACAGCAATTTAAGAATCCCAACCGTGCGTCCAGTGATCTGAGCACGCGCTAAGCTTTTGAAATAGGCGTGCCCAACTTCGTAAGGTATCCGGGCTTCGGTTAATTCGCGCTCAGTACGGCCGATTGAGCTGATCTCTGGTGAAGTGTAGATGCCGGTCGGGATGTAATCTACCAAGTGATGGTCGCAACTGCCGTTAACCAGGTGTGTTGCAGCAAAGCGGCCTTGATCATAGGCCGCGCTGGCCAGGCTAGGATAGCCGACAACATCGCCTACCGCATAGATATGCGGCAAGGCCGTGCGGTAGTTGTCATCGACCTTAATCTGACCGCGGCTGTTGGGAGTAATACCCAGCTCCTCCAGGCCCATATGCGCTGTGTTACCGGTACGGCCATTGGCCCATAGCAATACGTCAGCTTTGATCTTCTTGCCGGACTTGAAGTGCATCAGCATGCCGTCCGCTAAGCCCTCAACGATTTCATATTCTTCGTTGTGGCGAATCATGACCCCTTGATCGCGCAAGTGATAGCTAAGGGCATGGCTGATTTCGTCGTCGAGGAAGGACAACAACTGCGAGCGGGTGTCGACCAAATCTACCTTGCAGCCCATGTTACGGAAAATGCTCGCGTATTCGCAGCCGATCACACCAGCGCCATAGACCAAGATCGAACGCGGAGTGTTCGACATGCTCAGAATGGTGTCGCTGTCGAAGATGCGCGGATGATTAAAATCAATATCCCGAGGCCGGAAGGGATGGGAGCCGGAGGCGATGACAAACGCGTCAGCGGCCAACACAGCAGGTTCACCTTGGTTGCCAACGCGGACTTCTAGCGTATAAGCATCGATAAATTTCGCATGCCCGTGGTAGAGCTTAATCCGATTGCGCTCGTAAAAATCCCGGCGCATGCTGGTCTGACGAGCAATAACTGATTCAGCAGAACGCAGTAACTCAGGATAAGACAACTTCAGGGCATGACCCAGGGCATTGCGGAATGTCGGACTGGTATTGAACTCCAGCATCCGGTTGATGGCGTGCCGTAACGCCTTGGAGGGAATGGTGCCCCAGTGCGTGCAACCGCCGCCGACCAGGTGGTGTTTCTCGATTACCGCTGCGGATTTACCTTCCTTGGCAGCTTTCATCGCGGCTCCTTCTCCTCCTGGGCCGGTGCCAATCACGATGACATCATAGTGCTGGTCGTTCATGCGTCGTGCTCGTCGCTGGTTAAGGCAGAAATTAATCTACGGGACTTCCGCAGGTTATTAAATGCTTATCTGATGATAGTGTAAACTTGTTCAGATGTTGATGTGCAGCGAGATTGAGGACATGGGCCGGTTTTTGGAATCGGATCACCTTGTTCCCTGACCGATGGACGATGTTTATGCCACTCTCAAACAGACGGATACTTCATAGTAATGAGATCAAAGCATCCGGGTGTCATGATATCCATCTTTATCAAGCAGGAATGCAAGCAGACGGCTGCCAGAGATTTTGAATCCTGGAGATTTTTTATAGAGATGGAAACACATGAGCAATGGTTTACTCCCTAGCCGGACTACCGGCAATATTCCCCTTATTCCTGTCATCAAAAGTGAATTTGCCGCCTGGTTAGAAAAGCAGGATGAAATGTTGCGCTGTTGGCTAGTTGCGACAGGATTCAAGGCAAAGCCAGGTCAATTTTGCTTGGTTCCTGGTACAGAAAGCCAAGTGCGGGCTGTGGTTATCTGCATTAGCAAAGCTGATGATCTTTGGGCTCTGGGTCACTTGCCCACTGCGCTGCCAGAAGGTGATTACATGCTTGATGCAGCATTCGCACCCTGGCAAATGGAGCGGCTTATTCTGGGCTGGGCGCTGGGTGCCTACCAGTTTATTCGCTACAAGACACCAAAACGGGCCGTTGCGCGGCTGGCACTGGATGCTGCCTGTGACGCTCGCCATATCCAGCGTCAAGTTGATGCAGTCACTCTGGTCCGCGATTTAATCAACACCCCGGCAGAAGACTTAATGCCGGAACAGCTTGCCGAGGTGGTGCAGACATTAGCACAGGAGTTCGGTGCGACGTTCGAACAAACCATTGGCGAGGAACTGCTAACGCATAACTTCCCGCTTATCCATGCTGTCGGTCGAGCTAGCATACATTCTCCTCGTTTGCTGGATCTGCGCTGGGGTGATCCCGCGCATCCCCAAGTGACGCTGCTGGGCAAAGGCGTCTGTTTCGATAGCGGCGGGCTGGATTTGAAACCATCCAGCGCCATGCGCCTGATGAAAAAAGATATGGGTGGTGCAGCAACGGCATTAGGACTGGCGCGGCTGATTATGAGCACCCAACTTCCAGTGCGGTTGCGGGTGCTGGTGGCAGCGGTGGATAACACCATTGCCGGCAACGCCTTCCGGCCCGGTGATGTGATTCGTTCGCGTAAGGGATTAACAGTTGAAATTCATAACACTGATGCCGAAGGCCGGCTGATTCTCTGCGACGCGCTAGCGGAAGCGGGCAATGAGCAACCGCAAGTAATGATTGACTTTGCCACATTGACCGGTGCGGCGCGGGTCGCATTGGGAACGCAGGTGCCCGCGCTGTTCTGCAATGATGAACCGCTGGCATCTGGTCTATTGGCAGCGGCGGAATGCGAGCAGGATCCCTGCTGGCGCTTGCCGCTGCACTCCCCTTACCGGGACATGCTGGATAGCACGATCGCTGATCTCGTCAATGCTTCGGATTCTTCCTATGCCGGAGCGATTACCGCCGCCCTGTTTTTGCAAGAATTTGTGCCCAGCGGCATACCCTGGGCACATTTTGATCTGATGGCTTGGAATCTGAAGACGCAGCCAGGGCGGCCAGAGGGCGGTGAAGCGATGGCTATGCGCGCAGTATTTGGTTGGCTAGAGCAACGCTATGGCGGGGTAGACAGGCTGTCTATGCACCCGTCTCCTTGCTCCTCACTCTCAACGTAGAATCATCCTCAACAGTTGGTAGATGTAGGCTAGGTTAGTGGGTAGCGGTACCCCAGCATGATCAATGTGCGGGATTATGACCTGCGGCCCAGCCCAACCTACAAGATATCAATATGCTATTAGGCAACTGGGTGCTGTAGAGCTGGATTTGGTATCGGCGGCTTGACAGAGTAATCGTAGAAGCCCTTGCCGGTCTTGCGGCCTAGATAACCGAGTTGGACCAAACGGGTCAGGGTATGCGGTGAAGATACATGCGGCTGATGCATATCCTGGTAAATATTCAGCGTCATGGCTTCCACCACATCCAAACCGATATAGTCCGCTAACTCAAATGGCCCCATCGGATGCGCAGCGCCCGACTTCATCGCATGATCAATATCGCCAATCGTGCCCGTTCCCATCTCCAGCAGGCGAATAGCGCTCAGCATATAGGGGGTCAGCAGGCGGTTAACGATAAAGCCTGTTGTGTCTTGGACAATGACTGGATCTTTACCGAGCTTCTTGCAGAATTTATCCAAGGTGTCGATAACTTCATCCGACGTCTCGAAGCCGTGAATAATCTCGACCAGTTTCATCACGGTCGCAGGGTTGAAGAAATGCAGGCCCGCTACCCGATCACGCTGCTTGCAAACGGCCATCATCGCCGTAACCGACAATGTCGAGGTATTCGTGGTCAGCAGTGCCTGTGGCGAAACAATGTTCTCCAGCCGTTGAAACAACGCCTTCTTAGTCTCCAGATCTTCAATAATCGATTCAATAATTAAATCGCATCCAGCAACCTCTTCTTCCTGGGTTGTGAATTGCAACAGGCTGAGGGTCTGATCTTTTTTCTCAGCGGTCATTTTGCCGCGCTCGACCATCTTGCCGAGCGATTTTTCCAGTCCAGAGCGAATCTTATCTGTTGAACCTGGTGTTGCTTTAACTGCGACGGTCGGAATGCCCGCCTGCGCACAGACCTGTGCTACGCCTAACCCCATCGCTCCACAACCCATAACACCAACTTTTTTAATTTCCATCGCTTATTCCTTTCTAGATTTTAACGACACAAATTCCTAGCGATTGAGATGCGCCAGGCATTAACAACATCAAACATAGTGGATTTAATCAACGATCCGGTCAACAAATTCTACAGTGCAACGCCGACCGGATTGCCCCTTCAATTCAGCGGTGCTTGAACTCCGCAGCACGTTTGCCAGAAAACGCTTCCATGCCTTCCTTTTGATCTCCGGTCGCGAATACTGCATGGAAGGTCCGGCGCTCAAATAACAATCCCTCGGCCAAAGACGTTTCATAGGAGCGATTGACGCACTCCTTGGTCATCATCACCGCTGGCAGTGAATATCCGGCGATAGTCTCTGCGGTTTTAACCGCTTCCTCGATGAGTTGAGCGACCGGAACGATCCGGCTCACCAATCCGGCCCGTTCAGCCTCCTCGACATCCATCATTCGCCCCGTCATGCAAAGTTCCATCGCTTTGGATTTGCCAATTAGCCGGGTCAGGCGCTGGGTGCCGCCAGCACCGGGCAAGATACCGAGTTTAATTTCCGGCTGACCAAATTTGGCCGTATCAGCAGCTAGAATAAAGTCGCACATCATTGCTAGTTCGCAACCGCCGCCCAGCGCGTAACCCGCCACTGCGGCGATTACCGGCTTACGGCAACGGCTGACCCGCTCCCAGTTGCGGGTGATAAAGTTGCTTTTGTAGGCATCCATGTAGGAATAATCCTTCATGCCTTTAATATCAGCACCGGCTGCAAATACTTTCTCGCCACCGGTTAGGACGATGGCGCGAATGTTCTCATCCGCCTCAATGATATCCAGTGCTTGCGTCAGTTCGTCCATCAGATCGTTAGATAAGGCATTGAACGCCTTAGGCCGATTCAGGATGATCAGGGCGACCGGGCCACGAGTTTCGACCCGGATATTTTCGTAATTCATGCTTTTCTCCTTACCGAACGTGATGGGCGAGACCGTTTCAGCCCTGGGGGCAACCACCATGGCACAGCTTGCACAAATGCGCCATGCAAGGTTACTTTTAATAATGAAATGATAACACAGGGCAGAATGAACCGGGTTCAGGAGGATTCAAGCCAGCAATTCTCATTTTGGCGATGATTCGCTAGAGCTGCTCGATCCTTTTAGCGAGAAGCCCCATCATGCATGCGCCGTTTGGCTTCTTTAAATCTTGACGCTGGACGACATCATGAAACAGAACTGCAACAATCTCAGCGCAACCGGCCAGCCTGTTGCGGAGGGACAATACTCGCCATACTCTGGCCGAGGGGGCTGAGCGCCTTTTTGAAACCGGCTATTCGGTACAGTTAAATCCTGCTCATCGTCGTAATCTTCCAACAACCCATTCCAAATTCCCATGAACTGGCCTAATACTATCCTGACTGAACGACTCAGCATTCGCTACCCCATCATCCAGGCACCCATGGCGGGCGGTCCTGGCACTCCGCAATTGGTAGCGGCCGTCTCTAATGCAGGGGGATTGGGCTGCCTGGCTAGCGGCTACCTGCACCCCGATGCTTTGCGGCAGGCTATTGCCGAAGTACGCACCCTCACTGACCAGCCATTCGCTGTCAATTTGCCGGTAGGTCATCCGGCCAAAATAGATTCCGAACGCATCACCCGCGCCTGCGAGCTACTAGCACCCTATCGGGCCGAGCTGGGCCTGCCGCCGGAGTCACCTCCCTTGCCGGAATTGCCAGGATTCGATGAGCAACTGGATGTCATTCTAGAAACCCAAGTGCCTGCATTAAGCTTTATCTTCGGCATACCAGACACCCAATATCTGAATCTGCTGCGAGAAGCTGGCATCACGCTGTTGGGCACAGCTACCCACCTTTTGGAAGCCATCGTGCTAGAGGAAAGCGGAGTCGATTTCATTATTGCCCAAGGCGCAGAGGCCGGCGGGCATCGCGGTACTTTCATCGGCCACCCTGAGCAGGGCCTGGTGGGGACCCTGACATTGGCACCACTATTGGCAAAGCACGTTTCAGCACCAATTATCGCTGCGGGCGGCATCATGGATGGACGCGGTATCGCTGCTGCACAGGTACTGGGGACCGCCGGAGTACAAATGGGCACCGCTTTCCTCGCCTGCCGGGAAAGCGGTGCCCATCCAGCCTATAAGGCCCTGCTTAGCCAAGGTAGCGAAATTGCCACCACTCTAAGCCGGGTGTTTACCGGTCGTCATGGCCGGGTGCTGCGCAACCGGCTAGTCAACGAACTATGTGCCCATGAGGCTGATCTGCCTGGTTTTCCACTCCAGCTATTTCTAACCCAAGATCTGCGGCAAGCCGCGGCTGAACGAGGCTTGACCGACTTCATGGCTCTATGGGCCGGCCAGGGTTGCCATTTGTGCGAAGACCGGCCAGCAACCGAATTGATCGCTGCCTGGGTGGAACAGGCATCCACCTTGCTGCGTGGAGAGAATTCACCAGAACCGATTCATATATTGCCACCGGTCAATAACCAGGAGAAACCGATCGATAGCGATCTCATTAATCCAAGCTGCTTCATCTAAACTGTCTTCTCCTCCAGCAGCCTGCGCAACCGCTGCCAGTCGAAGGCCGGTCCGGGATCAGTCTTGCGGCCCGGCGCAATCTCGGCATGGCCAGCCAACCGGTCTGGGTGAATGGTGGGATAGGCTTCCCATAAAGCACGGATGACAGCAGCCAGCACGGGGTATTGCCGGTCATCGTAGGAAATAGAGTCAGCCCCTTCCAGCTCAATGCCAATGCTGAAATCATTGCAACGGGAACGGCCGACATAAACTGACTCACCAGCGTGCCAGGCCCGGCAATGAAATGGTACATATTGCAGTAAATCACCATTACGGCGGATCAACAGATGCGCTGAAACCCGCAATCTGGCAATGGAAGCGAAATAGGGGTGTGCCGCCGGGTCAAGCGTATTGGCGAACAATGCATCAATCCAGGGACCGCCAAACTCGCCAGGCGGCAGGCTGATACCATGCACTACAACCAAATCGATCGCGCAACCAAACGGACGCTCATCATAGTTTGGAGAGTACACTTGCTGTGCTGCATCCAGCAATCCAGTGAATGGATCAACCTGCATCCTTTATAATACCGTCTGATCGAAGTCGTAGCTCATCTCGGTGTGAGGCCGCTGCAGGAAAAAGCCCTGCACATAATTAATACCAGATGCCCAAAGTGCCGGCAAAGTTCTGGCATCCTCAATGCCAGTGACGATGGTCGTCATACCCCAGGTACCCAGGGTATGCACCAACTGACTGAGTTCCTCTTGGCGGGCTTTATTATTGAGCAGATCATCGGTAAATCGCGCATCCAATTTAATATATTCAGCTTGCAGGCTCTGGGCAAGCGCTTGCGAGTGCGCATGACCGCTAAAGTGATCCAGAGAAACACCACAACCCAACTTTTTAATCTGTAGCAGAAAAGGTTGCAGAACCAGCTTATATAGTTCAGCCGTAGTTTCTGTCATTTCAAACACCAGACTAGCGCCCGGAACCCCCGTTTTATGCAACCCGCCCTGTAACCAGGGCACAAACTCCTCATCTTGTAAAATGGTGGGGGAAATATTGATGAATAAGACTACCGACTGACCGCGTTTCTGCCGTTGGCGTAAGACCCGGATTGAATGAGCAATCACCCAACGATCCAGCACCATGCCAATCCGGTGGCGCTTGACCAAACTGAACACCGTCTCTGGAAGAATTTCCCAGCCTGCATGATTACGCATCCGCAGCAACACTTCGTAACGTTCGGTTGTATCGCCACGCAAACTGACTATTGGTTGGAACAACAGGTTCATGCGCTGCTGTTGCACAGACTCGCGGATTTCGTCCAGCAACCGGCGTTGCTGCGGACTGGTCATATCCTGTTCGACACTGTTGCCATGATGGACGTGAATCCGGGTGTCCTTACCTTCCCGGGCCATGCCACAAGCCAAATCCGCCTGCTGAATCAGTAGCGCTGCCTCCCGTAAGGTTGGACTGGCAATACTGATACCAATGCTGGCACGTAACTCAAAATCCCTATCAATCAAGCGATAAGGTTTTGTTTCTAAGGCATTTTGTACAATTTGAGCCGTTACAGGCAAGGCTTCTTGACCCGTGAAACCCAGCAAGACGGTGAAAACCGCGTCGCTGAACCGGGCAGTAAGCGCATCAGCTCCCAAAGTGGTTTGCAAGCGTTTGGCAGCTTGCTCAACAACTTCATCAGCAGCGGCGACATCATGGCTTTCAAGTGCTCGCAAGTTATCTAGCGTAATCAGCATGATAGCCGCTGATTGTGCATTAGCGTGGGTGGCAACCAGCGCCCGCTCCAAGTAAGCTAAAAAGTAGGGGCGATTGTACAAGCCACTCACTGTGTCCCGATGGCTGAGCTGGCTAAACTTATAGTAGAGACCACGACCCTGCTGCAGCCGCTTAGCGACTGCAGCAGAGAGCAATTCCGGTTTCGGCGGTTTACCAAGCAACACTTCACCGCTTAGTCCTTTATCAGATAGCCGCTGAGCTGTTTCCAATTGTGCCGATAGCAGCACGAGCGGCAATTCACGAAACAACTCGTGCTGCTGGATCGCTTGAGCGAGATTCACTCCATCGAGATCCTTGAGATCAAGATTCAGGATCAGTAGATTGGGCTGGAAATGACGCAGTGCTGGCAAAATTTGCAGGGGTTGGGCCAGCACTTGGGTCACCATACCGTGGCTTTCCAGCCAACGGGCGATTTCACGGGCAGCCGGCAATTGATCGTCAACGATCAGAATTCTCTGATTTAGCGGTTTCAATACGTGCCCATCCAATGCCTCTAAGAGCATTGGAATATCCACTGGCTTGATAAAATAGCCAGCTCCTCCTACCTTAGCCGCTTCGATTCGGGCAGTGATATCACCACGGTCAGCCAGGAAGAATAGCGGAGTGTCTGCAGCCAGCAACGGCTGCAGTTCCGTGATCTCGTGAAAGGTGGCCTGCTGATCAGCCGCATAATCTAGATCAATAATCAGGGCCACTGGCTTTTCCGGCTGTTCCAGCAGGGCATGAACCTCACTCAAATTCATGAAAAACTGGATCTGAAACCCACCCCGCTGCTCAAGCTTGCGTCCTAGGTCATGTACTAATTCCGGCGCCACCAGCCAAAGTAAGGGGAGCGTAGATGCAGGTTTTCCAGTTGAAGGAAGCACTGGTTCGCCTTCACGGTTGTGAAGAAACAGTGGCGTGGTGATGGTTTCAATAGGGCGATGTGTTCCCGATTCATTGGAGCGGGCGCTGCTTGCAGGAATCGCACGGCAGAGTGCATCCAGCACAGCCATCAGCCGTTCCCGTTCCGTGCCTCTCGGCAGTTCACTCTTCTCTAGACAAGCACTGACCTGCTGTTCGAGCCGCTCGGCCAAGGTAGTAATGCGGTGATGCTCTGGCAATGGGCGGGCCAGAGTCAAGATATCCTGGGCTGCCCGCAACAGCAGTACAAAGAATTCCTGGCTCCATTTGATGTAAACAAGCTTTTCGGCGAGATCGTTAATGCGTTGTAACTTGTTGATCAGTGTATGCGGGAGGGCAGGTTTCGGTTCCATGAGAGATCCTGGTAACAGGCGTGAAGTCACTATCAACTCTTAATGAGCCGTTTTTAATCATTATATCGGCTCGATATAAAGGTTTCAGATTTTCAGACAAGAAATTTTTGATGCTTGCTAATGTTGCAATGCAACATACTTTCTGCTATAAGCAAAGTTGCACATAATACGTATGTATAAGGGGTAACGCGATGAATGAAATACCTGCAGGATTAAGTCAACCCTTAATGCCGCTCATTGAGCCGTTGACAAAGTTCAACCAGCTAACAAGTTCACAGATAGAGAAATGGGTCGCGCTAAGCATGGACAGTATGAAAGCGTATATGGATTTAGGAATAGCCCAAATCAAGGTTGCTTTGAAAGTTCATGATGCACAAAGCTTAAGCGAATTTACAGACAGTCAGTTTGCGGTACTGAGCTTCGTAGGCCATCGTATACTGGACGACAACCATGCGTTAAAGGAATGGGGAGTTGATTGCTACCATCAATCTAGCCGCCTTGCGAGATCCAGCTTGCTGAACTTGATATTCAAATAATCGAAAGTGGATTCACTTCAACCCAGGGTCGACTATAAAGCGCCGCTATCAAGGCGGCGTTTCATTTTTAAGTCTATGAAAATTTAGATATTCTAAGCATTAACTACTACTTTCGGTATAATTTCAGGTGAGCCGATTGCCAGAGACGGAAAGCAACAGCTTAGATCAATTCTGCAGCAGAAAATTTCGTAATATTTCTACTTAAGTTGGATAGCAAGAGCAACGCGGCTTTGCATTGAGATTGCCATCAACTACCTTGATACCAATTTTCGTTTAGAGACTATTAATGATCTCAAACGGTGGATCTCTATGATGCTATTACGCACGACATTAATTTTCCTGATTTTAATAATGTTACCCGCGTTGGGGCAGACCGATTACCTAAGCGGTATAGCGGCCTTCACTCGTGATGACTACCAGACCGCGTTATCTGAATGGCGGCCATTGGCTGAAAGCGGACAGGCTGATGCACAATTTAATTTAGGCGTTTTATACGATGAAGGGTTAGGCGTCAAACAGGACCAGGCGCAAGCCGCCCAGTGGTATCGGCGCGCGGCTGAGCAAGGACACGCGCAAGCGCAATATAATCTGGCAGTCCTGTATGCCAGTGGTCTAGGCGTCGCCCAGGATTACGCAGAAGCCGCCCGGTGGTATCAACAGGCGGCACTCCAGAATCTGCGAGAAGCTCAGTTTAATCTAGGAGTACTCTATGAAAACGGCTTCGGGGTTAACCAGGATTATACGGAAGCTGCCCGCTGGTACCGGCAGGCAGCCGAGCAGGGACATATGGCAGCTCAGAACAATCTCGGCGTGTTGTATGTGAACGGTCAGGGAGTACCCCAAGATCTGATGGTTGCCTATGCCTGGTATGAAGTCGCTGCGGCATGGGGTAATACCAAGGCCCGATCCAACCGGGATCAACTGATTCGCAAACTGGATCCGGCACAATTGAAGGAAGGTCAGCGGTTGGCTGATGAATATGCCAAGCGTTACCGGTCAGAATCGCCCTGATTGTTATTAACGTCATAGTAACTCTCTGCTCTCTTCCTCCTGGAAGGGTTTGTTTGAATACGCTATACAGAGATAACGATATTCCGTCTGCTCTCGTGAGGTATGCTTATGCCCATGCATGTTTGTAACGGCGCAGTGTTGAAATGCATGTTCGCTGTGCCGCCAGGGATCAGTACGCTCGTTGTTCTCCCGCAAAACAGAGTGATGACCAGCAACCAGCCCGCGGCCAATATCATGGACAACAAGCCCATGGTCAACATCATGCCATTTGGTATGTGCATGTCGCCAACCAACCCCGCTTTCGTATCGGCGACTGCTGCGGCCTTCGGAGTCCCAACGCCAGTGCCCTGCGTCCCCGCTACGCCAGCACCGTGGATAGTGGGAGCACCGACCGTGTTATTAGGCAATATGCCTGCATTAAATAATACCTCGGTGCTGGCCTGTGTTTTAGGCGCTCCGGGTTGCATCACGATCACCATGCCGGGTCAATTTACTGAGCAAATTCCCTGAAAACGATTTAGAGGCGGCTTCCCGCCCGCTTAAATCCACGGGAAGCCAACGCTTGGTCGCTATCGGCGTGCCCGCGTGGCATGTTGTGTAGGTATTGCTGTCCAGGGATCATCCGGCCAAGGATGTTTTGGATAGCGGCCTTTCAACTCCTTCCTTACCTCTGCATAGGTCCGTTCCCAAAAGCCGCGCAAATCCTGCGTTACCTGGATCGGCCGCTGTGCCGGTGATAACAGGTGCAGAGTGACCGGAATCCGTCCTCCAGCGATGCGCGGCGTATCTGCCAACCCAAACAATTCTTGCAATTTCACCGCCAGCACCGGTGGCTCGCCGGGTATATACCGCAAGCGGATGCGCGAACCACCTGGTACGCTGAGATGAGCCGGCGCTTGTTCATTCAGCCGCGCTTGTAACCGGTGATCCAAAACACGCTGCAGCGCTGCTGATAAATCCAGCCGTGATAGATGTTCGCGCCGGGTAATGTTACCCAGCCAAGGTGCCAACCACATCTCCAGGCAGCCTATCAACTGATCGTTGGATACTTCAGGCCAACCTTCATCCGGAAACCAGTATCGCATTGAGAGCAGTCGCGCTTGCCAGTCGCGCAATTCGGGTGTCCACGGCAGGCTGGACAAGCCCATCTGACGAATGCCCGCCAACATCGCCTGGCACAAAGATTCCGGATCGATATTTGTCAATGGGGCACTGTCCAGTAATAGCGCTCCGAATCGCCGCTCCCGGCGAGCGGTAACTGCAGCTTGCCGCTCATCCCAGTTCACTTCAGCGATAGTTTGTATCCGATTGGCTAGATACTCTTCCAGATCGGCAGGGTCGACCGGTGCAGCCAGCCAAATCCGGCCCTCGCTGCCACTGGCGTCGAGCTGCGCTGCCACCAGCCAATCCTGGCCCGCCAGCGGATCACCCGTGACGCACCGTGCCCCACGGCCATTCGCTAATTGATAGCGATCCGCATGACCCTCGCGGCGATGTGCGACGCGGTCGGGGTAAGCCAGTGCTAAAAGCAACCCGATCTTTGTGGCATCTGAACATGTTTCAGGAGCAGCGGCAACCTTCAACAGCATTCGCCAGCGCTGGGCGGCCTGGTCAACCCGAATACAGGTGGCGGGATCTGCCCCCCAGCGCCGCACACCTTCATGACCGTCGCGCCGGAACGCTTGAAGCGCGCTCAATCGTACGGTGAAATCACTGCCAAAGGCGTGCTCTCCGCGCAGCAGATCCCGCTCTTCCAGCAAAGCAGCCAGATCAGCCGCCAGCACACCTAACCCTAGTGCCACGCCACGCCGCAGCAGGTGCGCCAATCGAGGATGCGCCGGCAATGCTGCCAAATCCTGCCCGGCTGGGGTAATACACCCCTGTTCATCCAGCGCCTCCAAATCAATCAGCAAGGCCCGCGCCTGGGCCAAAGCGCCGGGCGGCGGCGGGTCGAGCCAGGCCAGCGTTGCTGAATCAGTAACCCCCCATCGCGCCAGTTCCAGCGCCAGTGGCGCCAGATCAGCTTCTCGAATTTCTGGAATTCGCTGCGGGCGGAGACGCTTCTGAGCAGCTTCGCTCCACAACCGGTAACAGGTTCCGGGGCCCAGCCGGCCCGCACGGCCAGCCCGTTGTTCTGCTGCATCAGCGGACACCCGCACAGTGACTAGCCGGGTTAAACCACTACGCGGATCAAAGCGCGGGATTCGGGTCCAGCCCGCGTCTACCACCACGCTGATTCCTTCAATGGTTAAACTAGTTTCAGCAATCGGGGTAGCAAGAACAACCTTGCGCCGGCTCTCAGGATCAGGCTGAAGAGCACGTTGCTGAGCATCTCCTGGCAGATCGCCATACAGCGGAACCAGAGTCAAACCGGCGCAAACCGGCTCAATTTCCAACCACCGCAACACTTGGCGGATTTCACCGCTCCCAGGCAGAAAAACCAGCAGATCGCCAGTCTGTTGAGTCAGTGCATTTAGTACGCTGCGAACTACATCGCGCAAATCCAAGCCTTCGGAATCGCGCAACAGGTAGCGCCGATCCACCGGATAGGCGCGACCTTCGCTGACGAGGATAGGCGCGTCACCAAGCAACCGGGAGATCGCTGCACCGTCCAGCGTGGCCGACATGATCAGTAGCCGCAAGTCTTCCCGCAAACCGTGCTGGCTATCCAGGCACAGCGCCAATGCCAAATCGGCTTGCAGACTGCGTTCATGAAATTCATCGAAGATTACCAGCCCCACATCTTCCAGCGCTGGATCGTGCTGCAGGCGGCGGGTAAGAATACCTTCGGTCAGCACTTCAATGCGGGTATGACGTGAGATCTTTTGGTCGAAGCGGATGCGATAGCCCACGGTTTCGCCAACCGGTTCATTGAGCAATCTGGCCATGTACGCTGCTGCGGCCCGCGCCGCCAGCCGGCGTGGTTCCAACAATAGAATGCGGCGATCTTGCAGCCAGGGCTCTGTCAGCAATGCCAGCGGCACCCGAGTCGTCTTACCAGCGCCCGGCGGCGCCTGCAACACCAAAGCAGTTACTTCCTGTAATGCGGCGCGTAATGCCGGAATCACTGGCTCGATAGGCAGCGCAGCCGGGTCAGGTACGAGTGTAAAGCGGGTAACTGACATATTTGGCAGTGTCACAAGGTGATTTAGACACAAAAACAGTACGGCTCCATATGCATTTACAGAAAATCTTAACTATGTTTTAACGAAAATATGCTTAGTTTCGAGTGATTCAAGACCCTTTGCCCACTATAAATTTCAGCGACCACCTGAGGATAGCACCGGTATGAGTATCGTGACTGATCTATTGGCCAAGCCTGGTGTCATCGCCGCCGGTGAGTACGCCTACCGAGGCGACCGTTTTTCTTACCGGGGGGCTTTAAGCGATGAGCATGCTCGCATGGCATCCATCATGTGCCGTGCGACTACCATGGGTGTAAACATGGAAAGCCGGATGCTGGAAGCCTTCCAGGCACGTAATGGTTTGTATCCACCACGAGGCTGGGTGGTACATGGGCCAGACTACACTGTTTGTGTAATGGCGAATGTGTTTTGCATGCTCGACAATGCCCAAGGCTCAATTAACGACATGATCGGTTTCATGCGCCAAGCGTTGGCCAAGGTGTCTTCTGATCTGATCTGATCTGATCTGATCCCGATCCATAAAACCCACCGAAGAGTGAGAAAAGTGAGAAGAGTGAGAGGAGAAGTTTTTCATGGCAACACTTGATGAGTTAATGAAATTACCGGGGGCAATGGCAGCCTTTGAATTTCGAGGCAGTGGTGAGTTGCTGGAGCAACGCATCGCCTATCCCGAGCGAATCAATGAATCGACACTTGATTTGCTGGCTCACATGTGCGCAGCGAATATGTGCATCGCGACCATGCAGGCTCGTGGCTGGGAGAAGGTCACCCACATGAAAGGGTTCTATCCGATCCAGGAATGCACTTTAATAGGCTTTGACTGGTCGGTAGTGGTCAGCGGTCTTGACCGGGAGCGGTTAAAAGACAAGGACCAGGGAAAAACCAGCCTGCCGCCATTCACTGGCGTTGTTCTGGCGAATGAAAAGGCTGATTATGAAGCAGCATTTGCTACTATGGAAAACCCGGAGTCTACGCCATGAGTATGATCCGGCGCATCCTGGCCCTGGATGGGGTAAACGTGGTCTGTCATTTCCGCGACGACGGTTATCTGCTCGAAGGCTATGGGCTCATGGCTCGCGATGACATGGCACGACTGGCACAATTCGCGCATGACTACCGGCGCATGGCTCAAGGTAATGCCGACCAACTGGCAATGTTCACTGGCATGCGAGGTTGGACCCCACCGCATGGCTGGATTCTTCGCGGCATTACCCAATCAGTGTGCAGCATCGGCAACCTGGTTTGTCTAGTCAGCAATACCGACGCGCTGCTCAATGAAATCATGCTGGAGCTCAAAGAGGTTTCGCATTGGTAGCGAGGAATTAGCGGCTCATCCTATCCTCTAAAGTTTCAGGAACAGCTTTTGGCGTCTGTTGCATTCAGAAATCTGAATGTGGCTACTTTAATACTTTGTTGGTATGATGATACGATACTTGGTATGCCACTTTCGAGCATTGGATTAGTCGTCTCCATGTCTAAGCAAATTATTATTCCAGCATGGTTTTGCCTGGTACTGGGTGCCTGCACGCTTAATATCCCGGTCATAGCACAAGTCACCAATGGGCACGCACTGGCGAGCCCAGCTCCGGTCGCAAGTGTTGTGAATGAGCCGGTTATGGCTAGCCTCCAGACGGGGCAGTCCTCGCAGAACACCAGCGATGATTTAGAACCTGAGGTAAATATTGAAGAATCATCGCCTAAAGAACCGGAGTTCGTTGGGCCACTACCATTAGCACCCTGCCCCGAAAGCGCCTTAGGTTTGAAAGACGAAGTTGCGGTTCAGATTTGCCAGCGGATCCGTACTGACCCATTACCGGACCGGCTGACGGTCGATAACCGTACTTTGCACACTTTGGATCTCCTTCTCCCTTTTTATGCAGAGCGCAATTATCAGCCAGCCTGGCTAGACAGCAACGGCAAACCGCTGCCAGTGGCAATGGAATTGGTTGAAGCGCTCGGTGAAGCGGATCGCGATGGACTGCGGCCCAGCGACTACCATTTTTCTCGTCTGCAAAAGCGTATCACGTCGCTACAGCAGCATAATGACGCTTTGAATGTTAGCCAATTAACCAATTTTGATTTGTTGTTCACTGATGCCTTCCTCGCCTATGGCTCTCATCTGCTGTCTGGCCGGCTGTCACCGCGTACCGTGGATCGTGACTGGGAAATCAAACCCCGGTCCCGTGATTTGGTTATCGTACTGCAGAAATCACTGGCCAAGAAATCCATTATTGAATCCTTAAAGGCGTTGGCACCCCAGGCTAAAGGTTATGTTCAGTTGCGCGAGAGACTCCGCAAGTACCGGCAGATCGAACAGCAAGGTGGTTGGCCGATGGTGGCCAGTAATGCTCCTATGAAGACATTGCGAATGCGATTGGAGGCGAGCGGCGATTTGACCGGACAAAATGAGACGGTCGCTGAAGCGCTACGCCGTTTTCAAAAACGGCATGGCCTGGCTGAGAGCGGAACAGTGAACGCGGCTACTCGAGCCGCCTTGAATGTGCCTGTCTCCGAACGCATTCGACAGATTGAATTGAATTTGGAGCGCTGGCGCTGGCTACCGGATGATTTCGGTGCCCGCCACATTCTGGTCAATATCCCTAGTTATAAAATGCAAGTTTTCGAGAATGGCAAAGTAGTGCTGGAATCGAAAGCAGTCGTTGGCCGGGAGGAGCGCCAAACCCCCACTTTTACCGCCAACATGGAGTACCTGGTAATGAGTCCTAAGTGGTACGTGCCCCGCTCTATTGCAGTGAAGGACAAGCTACCGCAGCTCCGGCGCGACCCCTACGCGCTCCAGCGGCAGCAGATTCGCATTTACAATAGTGCTGGCAAGGAGGTCAATCCAGGTTCAGTTAACTGGAGCACGGTCAGCGCTAACAGCTTCAACTATCATTTACGCCAAGATGCTGGTCCACGTAATGCGTTGGGTGGGATCAAGTTTATGTTCCCGAATCGCCATAGCGTCTATCTGCATGATACGCCTTCGCGAGAGTTGTTCAACCGCAACCAGCGCACTTACAGCTCAGGTTGTATCCGTATCTCCAAGCCATTAGAACTGGCTGAGTATCTATTGAAGTACGACCCCAAGTGGAGTAAGGACACGATCAAGACGGCATCCACCAGTGGCAAGCAGCGAGTCGTCCATTTGCCGGAGGAAGTACCGGTGTATCTGCTATATTGGACAGCCTGGGTGGATGAAAATGGTCTACTGAATTTCCGGGATGATATCTACAAACGCGATGCCCCCTTAGTACGAGCGCTGTATCAGGACGAGAAGACTGGACGCAAGGGCGCTTGAGGGAGTACACAAAGGGATTAGAGGCCGCCTAGGCTCAGCGGCCGCTTTTTTTTGGTAACCCAACTTGACCTCGATAATGCGGATAGCACTGGGGGTTGAATATGACGGGGCCAAATTCCAGGGTTGGCAAGCACAGCGATCGGAAGCACGGACGGTACAAACCTGCTTGGAGCAGGCGCTGGCAATAGTCGCAAACCATCCGGTCAGACTGATTTGCGCTGGCCGCACGGATACTGGAGTGCATGGTGCTGGTCAGGTGGTGCATTTCGATACCACCGCGGTTCGTTCGGAACGTTCCTGGGTGCGGGGTGGCAATGCCCACCTACCCCCCGATATCAGCCTGAGCTGGTCCCGCGAGGTACCGGATGATTTTCACGCCCGCTTCTCGGCACTGGCCCGTCGCTATCGTTACTTGATCCTAAATCGACCATTGCGCTCCGCGCTATGGCGGGAACGGGCCGCCAGGTGCTACCGGCCCCTGAACGCCCAGCGGATGCATGAAGCCGGACAGGCACTGATTGGAAAGCACAACTTCAGTTCATTCCGTGCCGCTGAGTGCCAAGCAAAGCATCCGGTCCGGGAAATTCAAGAATTGACCGTACGGCGGCAGGGCGATGGTGTGGTGCTGGATATCAAAGCCAATGCATTCCTGCATCACATGGTCCGCAACATCGCCGGCGTGCTGATGCCGGTTGGTGTTGGCGACCAGCCTGTGGCGTGGGTGCGGGAGGTGCTGGAACGATGTGACCGGACCCAAGCCGGCGTCACTGCGCCCGCTGAAGGGTTATATTTGCTAGCCGTGTATTACCCAGAGCAGTTCGGATTGCCCGTGGCGACTGAAACCGTGCCAGGATTCGAGGGATAATCAGCCTGCCTCTCGCATTCCCGGTAGCGGAAACACTCGATAATGTGGTCATTGACCATACCAACAGCCTGCATGAAAGCATAGCAAATGGTCGGTCCCACAAATGTGAATCCCAGCTTTTTCAAATCATGGCTCATTCTTTCTGCTTCGGAGGTATACGCCGGTATCCCGGTAACGGACCGCCTAGCATTTTGTAGGGGACGGCCATCGACATAACTCCAGAGGAAAGCATCGAACCCACCCTGCCGCTCCTGAATAGCCAGAAAAGCCTGAGCATTCTTGATCACTGCCTCAATCTTGCGCCGATTACGGACAATGCCAGGATCAGCCAGTAATCGCGCGATGTGCTTTGGGCCATAGCTTGCGATGCACTCTGGATTGAAACCGTCAAAAGCCTGACGATAGCGGTCCCGCTTACGCAAAATGGTCAACCAGTTCAAACCGGCCTGCGCACCTTCCAAAATCAGCATTTCGAATAATCGTTGGTCGTCGTGGACCGGAACACCCCACTCATGATCGTGGTAGGCTTGATAGAGCGGATCAGTTCCACACCAAGAACAACGTGTCTGCACTCCTCACCTCATTGTCTTTATACACTATTGATTCTTATTTAATTTAATTTTTATAGTCTTAGTAGCAATTCTTCTCAGGCAGGAGGAGATGCGGCTCCAATTAGTCATCGTCTTGCGCATTAACAGGTGCCAGCAAGGCCGGGCCAATGATCATTGCAACGCTAGCGATAAGAATCATCAAGGTTTCCATTAAAGCTGCTCCGAGGGTAATGCAAGGGATTTTAATCAGCCGCGAAATACCGGTTGAATGCTGCGATAAATTTAGCAATAAATTTGCCAAAAAAGAGTCTTTTACTCAGCATTTACCCAATAAACCGTAACTATTTGATAAAAAATAAATATTAAGCATATAAAACTGTAATAAACTAGTCTTTTCATCCAAAACATATCCGAAAAGAGAGTTTTTACCGATCATGAAGGCCGGTTCACTTTGGACCGGACCATTCATCTCGTGGCCTACGAAATCACCCGGCTGAATTAAGATGCACTGAGCTATAGGAAGCCAGCTGGCGCATCCGGAATACAGTGCCGGTGATTCCGAAACCCCTCATCCACTCGATCTGCGATCAAGGTTTGCACTGTACACTGACACGCCCGCAAGCATTGCCGGAACTGCATCGCAAGGGATCAATGGAGTCAGCGTACCCAAGGCCATTGAAAGGATTCCTTGAAATCCCTTTATTCGTCCGCATATCCACTGCTGGCCTATAAACATGACTCAGGAGACCGTCCCCCATGACCGTCGAAGCCCACAAAGAAACGCTTGGCTTCCAAGCCGAGGTGCAGCAACTACTGCGCCTGGTTGCGCATTCCCTGTATTCGCATAAAGAAGTTTTCCTCCGTGAATTGATTTCCAATGCTTCCGATGCCTGCGACAAACTACGTTTTGAGGCGCTGACCGATAGCGCGCTGTACGAAGACAATCCTGAACTAAAAATCCGTGTCAGCTTTGACAAAGATGCCCGCACGATTACCGTATCTGATAACGGTATCGGCATGGACCGGCAGGAAGTGATCGACAATATCGGCACCATCGCCCGTTCCGGCACTCGCCAATTCATGCAGAAGCTGACCGGCGATCAAGCCAAAGACGCCAATCTGATTGGTCAGTTTGGCGTAGGCTTTTATTCCAGTTTCGTCGTTGCCGGCAAGGTCACGTTACGTACCCGCCGGGCAGGCATGGGACCAGAACATGGGGTGCTTTGGGAATCCACGGGTGAAGGCGAGTACACGCTGGAAACCATTGATCAATCCACGCGCGGCACTGAAGTGACCCTCCATCTGCGCGAAGAGGACAGCGACTTGCTAAACGAATGGCAATTGCGCTCGATCATCACCAAGTATTCGGACCATATCACCCTGCCGGTGATCATGCCGGTGCAAAAATTCAGCGAGGACAAAGACGCCCCACCCACCTTCGAGGACGAACGGATCAATCAGGCGGCGGCACTGTGGGCTCGGCCTAAGAATGAGATCAAGGAAGAGGAATACAAGGAATTCTACAAACACGTCGGCCATGACTTTGAAGACCCCATGGCCTGGACCCATAACCGGGTCGAAGGCAAGCTGGAATACACTTCACTACTGTTTATCCCCGCCCGCGCGCCCTTTGATATGTGGGATCGCGAGCAGCGGCATGGGGTCAAGTTGTATGTGCAACGTGTGTTTATCATGGACGACGCCGAGCACTTGATGCCGCGCTACCTGCGTTTTGTGCGGGGCGTGATCGACTCGAATGACCTGCCGCTCAACATCTCCCGCGAAATCCTGCAAAACAGTAAGGTCGTGGATAGCATTCGAGGCGGTTCGGTCAAGAAAGTGCTGGGCCTGCTGGAAGACATGGCGGCCAATGACGCCGGAAAATACAGCAAGTTCTGGAAAGAGTTCGGACGGGCGCTCAAGGAAGGGCCGGCAGAGGATTACAGCAACCGCGAGCAAATCGCCAAGCTGTTGCGCTTTGCTTCGACCCGCAATGACAATTCCGATCAAACCGTTTCCTTGGCCGATTATATCGCCCAGATGAAAGAGGGCCAAGACAAGATTTACTACATCAGCGCTGACAGCTTCGCCGCTGCCAAAAACAGTCCGCACTTGGAAATCTTCCGCAAGAAAGGTCTGGAAGTGCTGCTGCTGACGGATCGGGTGGACGAATGGTTGATGTCGCACCTGACGGAATTCGATGGTAAACATTTCCAATCGGTGGCCAAGGGCGCGCTGGATTTGGACAAAATTGCTTCGGAAGAAGAAAAGCAGGAACAGAAGCAGGCTGAGGATCAGTACAAAGATTTGCTGACCCGTGTTAAGGAAGTCTTAGGCGACAAGGTCAATGAAGTACGCATCTCTTCACGATTGACCGACTCACCCGCCTGCCTGGTGGTGGATGAACATGCCCTTAGCTCTCATCTGGAGCGCCTGCTACGCGATGCCGGCCAGAATGTACCGATGAGCAAGCCCTATCTGGAGCTGAATCCCGGCCATTCACTTGTTGCCCGGCTGAAGGACGAGGCTGATGCAACCCGCTTCAGTGACTGGACGCATCTGTTGTTCGAACAAGCGGTGCTGGCTGAGGGCGGGCAGCTGGAAGACCCCGCAAGCTTCGTCAAGCGGCTAAATGGCCTTTTGCTAGCGATGGGTTAATTTTCACTGCGATGAGCCGCATTCTATGGGTGATAGCCTGCTCCATCATGATGAATGGTTGCGCCCATTGGGAACGGGCGGGTGGAACTGCTGACCACCCGCTCGATTCGGGTGTGGGTCCTGCGCTGTCTCAATCACCTCAATCACCTGCACGGTCTCTAGCACCGGTTCCCTCCGTCAATCCCAGCTTCATCGAAGAGCGCGCGTTGCAAGCCTATGAAACCGGCCGCTGGGACGTGGCCGAAGGCTATTATTTACAATTGATTCGCATGAAACCTAGTGATGCCGGGCCGTGGTTTCAACTCGGCAATTTGTACGCCGAGCAAGGCCGGCTGGCTTCAGCGGAACGTGCCTACCGGGAAGCATTACGCCGTCGCGATGATGCCCGGACCCTGCATAATCTTGGGCTAGTGCAAGTCAAACTAGGAGTAGGCGCCTTGCGGGAATCGCAAAAACGCTTGCCGCAGGACGATCCAGCACGTCAGGAAACTCACGAGTTTTTAAAGACGTTGCTGGAAACGGTATTGCCATAGAAGCACCTGGGAGTGAATATCATGAATTATCAACATGTTTTATGTGCTGTCGATTTTTCCGATGAGTCTCTGGAAGTCGGGAGACGAGCCCGGGACATTGCTCAAAAGTATGGGGCGCGCCTGAGCCTGATCCATATCGTGGAAGATGTGAATATCAGCCTGGGCGGGGGTTATGAACTACTACCGGTACTGCCGGACCTACCTGATGAGGCTCTGCTGCAGGAAGCGCGGACCGCGCTAGAAAAATTGGCGCAGCAATTAGAAGTGAAAGATATCCGCTTATGGGTGGTCAATGCCATTTCCACCAAGGAAGGAATTCTCGGCGCGGTCCAAGAGCATCATGCCGATTTAATTGTCGTGGGCAGCCACGGCCGGCATGGGCTATCTTTGCTGCTTGGCTCAACCGCCAATGCCGTGCTGCATGGCGCTCCCTGCGATGTGCTGGCAGTGCGAATTTAAACCGGGCGCAATAGAACGCGCGAAAGGACTGGCCACGTTTTTAAAAAATGACAGCACCTTCTAAGATGCCAGGAAGTTGCTAAAAAGCAGACTGCTCTGTACAGCACCTGAGGATAACAAGATGCGGATTCTACTGGTCAAACCCCAAGCCCATCTCCAGACGGTACTGGGTCTGCAACGCTTTCAATGTCTGGAACCACTGGAGTTCGGCTATCTGGCCGCTGCAATCCCACGCGAGCATGAGATACGGGTGCTGGATCTACGGCTGTACCGGCTGGCTGACTTAGCATTCGAGCGGGAACTAGCACGTTTCCGGCCCGACATGGTCGGCTTTACCGCCTACAGCCATGAATCGGGAACCATGAAGCGGCTGGCAAGCACGGTACGCCGGTTGTTGCCCAGCACACGAATCGTGGCCGGTGGCCACCACGCTACGGTAGCGCCGGGCGACTGCAATTTTCCTGATATTGACTATATCGTGCGTGGCGAGGGTTGTGCGCCGTTTCGTGACTTGGTAGCCGCGTTGAATAAGGGAGAAGAACCGGCAGGGATTACTAATGTGCTATTGACCGGTAAGGATTTCGACACCGCTGCCGCTGCCGTTTGGCCACGCTACCCGGACCCGCGCACTTTGCCGCTACCCCGGCGCGATCTCTGGGACAGCCGATCCTATTACTGTGTCTGGGTTTGCGAAAACCCGCGCAACTGGCAAGCGCTGTATCCACGGGTGGCCATGGCCCGCACATCCTACGGCTGCAAAATGACCTGCTCATTTTGTATTGTGCCGTTTCTAAGCGGCGTTACTCACATGCCGCGCTTGGTTGAAACCGTTGCCGAGGATTTGGCGCGAATCAAAGTAGATCATGTCTATTTTGCCGATGATGAGAATTTTATCGACGAGCAATTTGGCTTCGAACTGGCCGAAGAAATCGAAAAACGCGGCATCAAAAAACGCTACTTTGCCTGGGCGCGTGCTACCACGATCCTGCGCTACCCGGAACTCATGCGCCGGTGGAAAGAAATTGGCCTGGATGGCGTCTTTGTCGGTTTTGAATTCGTCACCAATGCAGAATTGAAGGCCGTGCGCAAAGGCGGCACAGTCTCACATAATGAACGCGCCCTTGAAACTCTCCGCAGCCTGGGGATTGCCTGCCATGCGGCATTCATGGTCCGTCCGGAGTATGGTCATGCCGAGTTTGAGCGGCTGCGTGATTACGTGAATGCCCTACCGCCTGTGCAATGCAGCTTCACGGTCTGCACACCCTCGCCTGGCACGGCGGACTATGAAGCAGCGCGGCCCAGATTCTGGGCCGGTGACGCCTACGATCTGCATGACTGCATGCATCCGATCACCCCGACCGCTCTGCCGTTGCGCGAATTTGGCGAACTGCTCGCCCGTCAACTGCATGAAGCAAGCCGGCGTAATCCATTACGGGTCGAACGCCATCCGATCCGGCCTTGGGAGCTGGTCCGGGCAGTCACTGCCGAACATCGTTATGAACAAGCGTTCCGGCAACTATATCGCGATTTCCCTCGCGAACTTTGGGATTGGCCAGGTACGAATCTCACGGGTGTAAAAGGAGAGATGGCTCCTCTTTCCGGTCAATCATGCTAAGGTTTTTGGGCGACCAAAAATTCTGAATGGGAGAGACGCGTGATGAAGTTCAAGCTATGGGTAAGCGGTATCGGGATTCTGGCGCTGGCCTTGATGGGCTGCGTGAGTAATCCTGTCTACAACATCACCGATGCGCCGGTGACTACGAGTACGCGCGGCTATGCGGCCCGAGATGTTCGTGGCGCCATTTTGCAAGCAGGCGCCTCACTGGGCTGGCAAATGAAAGATGTTCGTCCAGGGCTGATTATCGGTACGCTCAACGTGCGCGATCACATGGCCCAGGTCGAAATTCCCTATGACCGGCGAACCTATAGCATCATTTACCGGGATAGCCACAACTTGGATTACGACGGGGCCAATATTCATAAGAACTACAATGGATGGGTCCAGCGATTGAGCGCCGCGATCAACGCACGGCTTAGCCTGTTATAATTTGGCTTTACCACCCTGACATGCCGCAGTTGATCTTTGCCGTTGTTCTTCTGGCCCTATTTGCCATCGAGTTACTGGGGCCAGTGCAAGCTCACGTTATCCAGCCGTTCACTGGCGCGATTGCCCAAACCAGCGCCATTCTCCTTCAAACATTTGATAGTGCCGTTCAGGCTGAAGGCATTGTACTGCGCGATGCCATGACCGGCGCAGCCGTTAGCATTCAACCCGGTTGCAACGGGGTCGAAGCGTTAATTTGTGTAATCGCTGCCATCGTGGCCACGCCAGCGGGCTGGAAATACAAACTGACCGGAATCGGCTTGAGCTTCGTGGCTATTCAGGCTTTGAACCTGATTCGCATCATCAGCCTGTTCTATTTGTTGCAATGGAACCCAACCTGGTTTGAATGGGCGCATCTTTATTTGTGGCAAGCGCTAATCATATTGGATGGCTTGATTGTTTATCTGCTCTGGGTGCGGATGCTACCGCCGACGCCACCTGTTCCCGAACAACTGGCGGCAACCGAGGGCCACGCCGATGCCGCGCCGCCCGATTGACCGCTTCCTGATAGCGACTGTGTTGTGGTTAGCACCAGCGTTCACCGTCTGGTATCTGCTGGCATCCGTGCTGTTAATGCCTATTGCTGGCTGGGTACAGGTCGTCCTGACCCAGGGATTTGGCTACGCCATCGTGGCCGTAGAACAACAGGAAACGATGGTGGATATCGTCACGCGGTTTGTCATGGCCGCGCCAACGACCGGCGCGGCGCCGCCCAATGCCCAAGGGCAACTGGTGTTTTCGATTAATGCCCTGAAATACGCTTATGGATTACCGTTACTGGTGGCTCTGACCCTAGCGGCACCCACCGCCATCGGTGAAAAGTTGTACCGCGTGGTCATGGGAAGCCTGTTGCTGTTGCCCGTGCCTGTTTGGGGCATCACCTGTGAAGCGCTCAAGGTGCTGGTGTTTCAGATGGGTCCGGGAGTGGCCGGGCAGATGGGCACGACACCGTTCACGCGGGAATTACTGGCGCTGGCGTATCAGTTGGGGTATTTGATTCTGCCAGCTATGACGCCGATCCTGCTCTGGGCGGCGTTCCATCGGGATTTTCTGAGGGAATTGTTGCCACAAGCGCGGCGGGCGACGCCGCCCGCCGTTACCGGCGAATGATTGAAACGATGCCTCTCTCCCTATAGGAGAGTAATTGGGAGTGAAGGTGGCGCTTGCGCGGATACCGCCGTTGCTGGATGACCGCCTCCATTCACTCAGAATCGAGCAGAGCGGCAGATCTGGCTGGATGCTGGTGAGATCAGGGCAATCGCGCTGCTAGATTTGGCGGGCCGAAGAGGTCTCACTCAAGGTGTCGTGCGAGGGAATCCCATTGGACAACGACTACCCCAGACGGCCCTGCAACCAAGCGACTTTCTTTTCGGTAAATGCTTCCATGCTCACCCAATCCTCCACACCACTGCGCACCGCACTGAGCACGATCATCAAAATATCATGCAGGAAATGTAATTTGTTCCGCGCCCCGCGACGTGAATCGGACAGATCGGCAAAATAAGGGCCTGGGCCAAGTAAGTAAGATTGCATAGGGAGGCTCCACAAGACCGGTAGTATCCCTTATCCAGCCTCCCCATCCGTTGTCAACCCCCTACATAGCGCAATTGCCTTGCCTGGCTGGGTATCAGGGTAGAATCCGGCGACGGACTTGTGGTAAGCCCAAAATAACTAATAAAACACTCAAGATGTAAACCCCCCATTCTGACAACGTGGGAATAGCAGAGACTGCAGCAACAGGACTCGTATAGCTGATTTGGATGGACCCGTTACCACCGGAGTTCACTCCTTGTGCACCGCCGTTCGTCGCCACTGAATAAACTGACAACCCGGCCGGTCCGACGCTCCCGCCGCCGCCACCGCCCGCATCACTAGGTGCCGAACCGCCGCCACCGCCGCCGCCGTAACCGCCGCCGCCGCTGCCTCCAGCACAACTAGCACCCGTGCCCCCCTGGCCTCCAGCGCCGGCCCCGGATCCTAATCCAGCCGCCGCCCCAGGCCCTCCATCGTCAAAACCGCCTTGCGCCCCGGGCCCCCCGTTGCCACCGGTTCCAGCGGCGACAGAGCATGTCCGTGAGGGGTCGTTCACACCGGCTGCACCGCCAATGCCACCGCCACCGCCACCACCGCCGGTAGCGCTCCCACTGCCGTTCCCGCCAGCCTGTCCGTTTCCATCGGTCGTGTTGCCTCCATTGCCGCCACCACCGCCACCACCGCCACCACCGCCGCCGGCAATGACCTGATTCGCCGTGCCGGCATCGATATTCGTGGACCCACCGCCGCCGCCTGCTTCATTTGCTCGGGCGCCACCGCCGCCACCGACAAAGAGGCTGAGGGTCTGGCCTGGCGTAACCGGCAGGTTGGTCACGGTAACCACACCGCCGTTGCCACCCGCTGCTCCATAGCCACCACCACCGCCGGCTCCGGTAGCCACCACGTCGATTGTGGTGACGCCCGCAGGGACTTGCCAGCTATGTGCCCCAGGGGTAGTGAAGCTCACGCTTGCTGCATGGACAGTGGTGGCTCCACAACAGATCATCGCAATCAAGCAAACCCTAAGTTTCGTACGCATCCAGTACCTCCTATAACTCATTGCATCTATTTTCTGTTTCCCTGGTGCCGGAGTTCCACCCCAAGGACTAGTGTTATGCAACTCCACCCTGGGCCGCGCAGTAACAGACAGAAAGGAAATCAAACAAGAAAGGAAATCAAACAAGAAAGGAAATCAAACAAGAAAGGAAATCAAACAACCCGTTAGAAAGCCTACCCAAGTTTTAGTACCCCTGCAAGATATCAGGGTAAATGGAATGGACGCCATCCCACCTGGTGATGGCTAATACGACGTGAGTTGCAAGGGCAACGAGTGATGATCAAGGATGATCGATGCCTGCTGGTATGAAAATACGCGGTGGTCATTGCGAAAGGAGAGATAGACCCTCGCGAGCCAACAGCATCAACGCGCCCACAGTGAGAAGAAAGAAGTCTTCACTGGCAAACCGGAAGGTCCGTCCGAGATGGATAGTAGCAAAACGGTGGTGGGTCTGGCACCGCCGCTGTGACGCCCCCCGCAGCAATCCCGACCCTCTCTGAATGGGACATGATCTTGCTGACCATGCTGCTCGGACTTGCGCTGGGGCGGAGGAAAGTGTCCGGGCAAGGTGAGTGATTACCTCCTTGCGCCGTACCCGTCGCTAATAAACCTAGGGTAAAGCTATCATGAGGGATCGCCATCGGGGTTTCTTGCCGTAATCGCGTTCAAGCCTCAAGAGCATGCCCACTCATGCACCGGCTTTCCGCTCTGTTGCCGTTCCAGATAGGCCAGGGTCAGCGCTTCCAGGTCAGGGCCGTTCCGTTCCAGAAATCGCCGTTGCCAGTCCGCACCGGTGCAGCCGCTTTCAACACGCGCGGCAATGAGATCCAGATACGCGGCCACATCCGCCACATCCAAATTCAAGACCTGTAACTCGCGGCGGGCCAAGGGCAATAGTTTTTCCAGTAGCAGTTGCCGCAATGGCCAGCGCTGACCATCCAGCCACACCACATCCGCTCGTAATCCATCCCGCGCTGCTGCGTAGAAATTCGCCCGGCACTGTGCAAAACTCAGCACAGTTTCGACGGGGGGCAGCGCCCGTGCCAAGCCATGCACCAACCCATAGTACAGTGCCGCATTGGCGATGGTATCGGGAATGCTCGGGCCAGCAGGCATCACACGATGTTCAATGCGCAAATGCGGCGTTCCATCAGGCTCGAAGCCGAGCAAAGGCCGGTTCCAGCGCCAGATCGTGCCGTTATGCAGGCGCAGATGCGGCATCCGGTCATCAGGCTCCGCGCTTAGATCCACGGGTAGCAAGGGCGGGTAGCGCATGAGATTTTCGGTGAATAATTCCAGCAACGACTCCCGGATATAACCATCACCAAACGTCACGCGCCGGCAGGTCGGATCATTAGAACGCACCCCGCCCGGTAGTGCGACGGCCTGTTCGAACAATGGAATGCGGGTCTCCTCCCATAAATGTTTTCCAAACAGCAACGGCGAATTGGCGGTAACCGCTACCATCGGCGCTGACAGCAGTAATGTGGCGTTGAAGAATGCAACTGCCTGGTCAACCGTGACCTGTAAGTGCGTCTGAAACGAAGTTGCAGCCGCCTCTAACATGACGTTGGATTGCCTTAAACACAGGCTCTCCACACCGTGAATGGCCAGTTCCATTGGCTGACCATGCCGCCGCAATAGAATTTGATCATTGATCGCCCGGTAGCGTTGCTGATCGGACATATGCTCCAAGGTTAAGTCTGGGTCACGCAGGGTCGGCAAGATACCGATCAGCATGACGGCTGCATCCAATTCTGCGGCTGCCCGCTGGCAGCGTTGCCACAGATTTTCCAGGTTAGCGTGCATGCGCCGCAAGGCGCTGCCGTGTAGCGATAGGGGGGGCGTATTGAGTTCGATATTGAACACACTCAGTTCCGGCACCACCAGTGGATGGTCCATCTTCTCCAGAAAAAGCTGATTCAGCGGCGCAGGATGTCCGCGGCGATCCACCAGCCACGCCTCAATCTCAAAACCGCCGATGCCGCCCGTCGCCGCAAACCCTTTCCTCTGGAATCGGTCAGCCAAGAGAGCTGTTTCCTGGTGCAGGCAGGCTTGAAACCGTTGGAAATCCTCGCGGGTGAATGTTGAGCGGGAAATCTCCTGACCCATAAGCGGCCTCTTTGATTAATAAGGTATCAGGGTAATTTTCACCGAAGCCTGGAACCTGATACCTGGTACCTTAACTTAAAGCCGGTTGCGTTCATCGCGGAAGGTAAAGCCACGCAACGGAATATTCAGTTTGCGGGTCAGTGCAAGCGCTTGGAAACGATCACCCATTTCGCCAGGCAGCGTCAACAGTTTGACTTGGCGGGCTTGTTCTAGGTATTGAACAGAATTTGCCGGGTTTAAAATCCCTTCGGCTTCGTTGCCCTTCTTTGCTAAAGAGGGGTCGAGGGGGACTTCTTCAGCCAGTAATTCCATCAGTCCGCAGCCAAACAGGAAATAATTTTGTGCCGTATAGCCAGCGACTTCCAAACCGGCATTCAACCCCGCTTCAGCCACAGCGGTAAAGTCCACGCTCGCAGTGATATCCTGCAAACCCAGCAGCAGCCATGGATTATCGTGAACCCGGTGGCGATAATGGCAAAGGAGGGTACCGCTAGCCCGCTCAGGATGATAATACGCATGGCGCGGGTAACCATAGTCGATGAATAGCAATGCGCCTGCGGTGAGCGGTTCAGCAATCGCAGCTAACCACGCTTCTAGCCGGGGAACATATTCAGAGATGTAGCCTTCCGGCAGACGCCAGCCTAGCTCATTTTCAATCCGCGCTATCGTTGCTGTTACTATCGGATCTTCTTCACCCTCGATGGCATCCAGTGCAGTCCCGGTCCAAGTGACCATCAGCCGGCGCGGTCCTCGGGACGTAATACGGAAGCGCTCGACGGGCAAGGCATCCAGCACCTCGTTGCCAAGGATGATACCCTGGAACCCGGATTCCGGGAGGGTATCCAGCCAAACGACCCGTTCCAGCAGATCTGGCGTTCGTTCGCGCAAGGTCTGGCGTTGGCGTTCACGCAACTCGCTACTCAGTTCCAGAATGGCGTAGTGTTCAGGTAAGACATTGAGCTTACAAAGTTCCTGGAGCAGATCAGCGGCCATGATGCCCGTCCCGGCGCCTAGTTCGAGAATCATGCCGCCGTTCAAAGCAGTCAGAACCTGTTCGCATTGGCGGGCCAGACAGCGTGAGAACAAGGATGACAATTCGGGTGCGGTGATAAAATCGCCGCCAGGACCAAACTTGCGGGTTCCAGCACGGTAATAACCGAGGCCAGGGGCATACAATGCCAGATCCATGAAATGGACAAACGGGATCGCACCGCCCGCTGCTGTGATTTCGGCACGGATATGGTCAAGCAGCCGGGTGCTATGGGTGGCAGCAACCGGATCAGGAGCAGGCAGGGTCTTAAGCGGATCGGAAGATAGAGGCATGGGCAACAGGAACCTGATAACGGAATGCAAGAAGTATGGACCAGATTTTTACTATAGGCACACCAGCAACCGGGATGATGATCGAGGCTATCTTTTTATTGGGCTATTGATAATTCAGTGACAAACCAAGGAGTCAAACAGGCTAAAATCGCCGGCCATCATAAACCCTCAGATTGGATACAGCAGCGTGTGATGAAAACAGCAACGACCTTCTTGGTATTAACCCTGTTCTTGGCTGTTATTGCGCCCCTTCAGGCCGAGACCTTGATTCCGGCAGCTTCGAACCAGGATCCAGCGACGGTCTACGTCAGCGATAGCGTGGAAATTCCATTACGCGCAGGGACTTCCAACCGCTATAAGGTGATTGGTTCAGTACGCAGCGGCGCTCCGATTGAAGTACTAAAGGTGGATAAAGGTAAGGGTTATACTCAAATTCGTACACCTGCGGGGGTACGGGGCTGGATTCGCAGTGATCAACTGACTGAGACCCCAAGCAGCCAGGAGTTACTGGCCAGCGTCCGTCAGGAGCTGGAAAAACTGCAGGCTAAGCATTCCGATTTCAAACAGCATATGGATGAAGTCGTTAACCGGCCATCCGGGGAAAATCTAAGTTATCCACAGATTTATGAGGAAGCTCTGCGACTGCGCCAGCAGTTGGCGCAATACCGCAAAGTAGCATCCGATACGGTAGCGATTGATGAACGCAATAAGGCCCTGCAAGAACGGGTGGTTATGCTGGAGCGAGAGTTGCAAATCGTGCAGCAGAAAAATCAGGCGCTGCACAACGACAATGATAGTATCCGGTTCCTGGTAGGCGCAGTGTTACTGGGAGCAGCGCTGCTGGTGTCCGTATTGATGCCACGCATTCGCGAACAACGGCGCACGCAATGGAGCCGGCTGTGATCAGTAGTCAGTTAATGCGGATGAGAATGTTATCAATCCCGGCAACCGCGTTCGATGATCACGCCCGCTTCCTGGGCGCTGGAGGGTACGCCCGGCTTGCGCAGCGTCAACCGCAACCAGGGTGCCGCAAACTCCTCCAGCAACCGTTGGGCGATTTGTTCCGCCAGGGTTTCTAGCAACTGGCAACGGCTAGCCGCGGCCAGTTCTCTGATGCGCTGCGCTATGGCCTGGTAATCGAGAGTACGATCCAACTGATCGGTAGCCGCCGCTGGACGAATGTCCGCTGCTAATTCCAGATCAACGAACAAGTTCCGGCGGCTCTCACGTTCCCATGGATGAACGCCAATCGTTGTGTCAATACACAACTCGTGAATAAAAATGATGTCCATAAGACTTCCAGTTGGTTGATGGCTTAATCTTAGTGCAAAATTGCTGTCCCAATTTCCCTGATCCACACTGGCTATTGTGCCAGTATTTGAAATACTTAGCGACGACATGCGATGCTGCTTATAACTCTGTTGTTCGTAGTTTCCGGTTATCTGGCCGGTTCCATTTCCACCGCCATTCTGGTCTGCCGGGCGATGGGGCTGCCTGACCCTCGCAGCGAGGGTTCACGTAATCCTGGCGCGACCAATGTGTTGCGCTTCGGCGGCAAAAAAGCCGCGGCTATTACCTTGGCCGGCGATTTTCTCAAGGGGCTGCTGCCCGTGCTGCTGGCATGTTGGGCTGACGTAGGAGAGACCGGTTTGGCGTTGACCGCTCTGGCGGCGTTCCTCGGTCATCTCTATCCAGTTTTTTTCAACTTCGAAGGAGGCAAGGGTGTGGCAACAGCATTCGGCGCGATACTGGGCGTGTCCTGGCCGGTAGCGCTGGCGGCGTTAGCAACCTGGCTGCTGATGGCGTTCGTGGTACGGATTTCCTCTCTTTCAGCGCTAACAGCAGCAGTACTGACGCCGATCTACAGCTGGTGGTTTGGCTTGCCCTTCTCGCAGAGCATAGCCATTCTGGTTATGGTGCTGTTACTCATCGGGCGGCATCGTTCCAACATCCAAAATTTGCTGGCGGGTGCTGAGGACAAAATCGGCACGGACCGGTCTGAAGGATGAGTATCGAAGACTCAAAGACAGCCTCTAGCCCGGCCTTGATCCCGCAACTTTACCAGCAACTGCCGAAAACAGAGGCGCGGCTGTTCCCGGCAGCCGCTCCTGAAGCAGCGTATCCAGCCTCCCGCAGATTGGTCAGAATCCCAATAAATTATCGATTGTAACTAAAAAGGACATATAAACTCATTCCCCATGCGCAGTTAAAAACCTTTATAATTTTATTTTTACTTCAGTTCGATCACTCTTTCCTAACCACGTCATCCAGGTATTCACCTTCGTGAACAAGAAATCCAGCTACACGCGCGAGGAACTGCTTTCCTGCGCCCGGGGCGAGTTGTTTGGCCCTGGCAACGCTCAACTACCGCTACCCAATATGCTCATGGTGGACCGTATCATCCATATTGGTTCTGAGGGTGGCCAGTTTGGCAAGGGCGAAATCGTCGCGGAACTGGACATTCATCCCGGCCTATGGTTCTTCGGTTGCCATTTTATCGGTGACCCGGTGATGCCCGGCTGCCTAGGGCTGGACGCCATGTGGCAACTGGTCGGATTTTTCCTTGGGTGGATGGGAGGACAAGGACGAGGACGGGCGCTCGGTTGCGGGGATGTCAAGTTCACCGGTCAAGTACGTCCCGAGGCCAAAAAACTCACCTACCATATCCACATGAAGCGGGTTATTTTGCGCAGGTTGGTCATGGGTATCGCCGACGCGACTTTGGAAGTCGATGGCCGGACTATCTATACTGGTAAAGACTTGCGCGTCGGATTGTTTACCTCAACTGACGGCTTTTGAGGGGGGTCACTCATGAGACGGGTCGTGATCACCGGTATCGGTATCGTATCCAGCATTGGCAACGACCGCTGGGAAGTCTTGGAATCGCTGCGGCAGGGCCGCAGCGGGCTGGAATTCGCCGCAGATTATCAGGAACGGGGACTGCGCTCCCATGTGCGAGGGGCGCTGCATGTCGATCTGGCAGCGCTGATTGACCGCAAGATACTGCGATTCATGGGCGATGCTGCCGCATACAACTATGTAGCGATGCGTGAAGCCATCGCTGATGCGCAGTTGCCTGATGAGGTCGTGTCGAATCCACGGACCGGCCTGATCACCGGGAGTGGCGGCGGCAGCCCCCAGCATATTGTCGACGCTGCTGACCTGCTGCGTAACAAAGGGTTGAAGAAGGTTGGACCCTATATGGTGCCACGCACCATGTGCAGCACGACCACCGCCTGCCTGGCGACGCCGTTCAAGATTAAGGGCGCGAATTACAGCATCAGTTCCGCTTGCGCCACCAGTGCCCACTGCATCGGCCACGGTGCTGAGTTGATTCAATGGAACAAACAGGATGTGGTGTTCGCTGGCGGCGGTGAGGAACTGCACTGGAGCCTGACCCATCTGTTCGACGCCATGGGAGCATTGTCCACCAAATACAACGCCGCGCCACACACCGCCTCCCGGCCGTATGATGCCAACCGCGATGGCTTCGTCATTTCGGGCGGCGGTGGTTTAGTGGTATTGGAGGAACTGGAACATGCCCGCCAGCGTGGGGCGCGGATTTACGCCGAGCTGATTGGCTATGGCGCAACTTCCGATGGTCACGATATGGTGCAGCCCTCCGGCGAAGGAGCATTGCGCTGCATGCAGCAAGCGCTGGAGGGAGTCAGCGCGCCCGTGGATTACATCAACACTCACGGCACCAGCACCCCAGCAGGCGACATTCGTGAACTGGAGGCGATCCGTGAAATGTTCGGCGAACGTATCCCGCCGATCAGCGCCACCAAGTCGCTGACGGGCCACGCGCTTGGCGCAGCCGGGGTGCATGAGGCGATTTATTCTCTACTGATGATGGATAACCGCTTTATCGCCGCCTCAGCCAATATCGAGACCTTAGACCCAGCAGCGGAAGGCCTGCCCATTGTCCGCGAACGGGTCGATAACGCTGACCTTCAGGTGGTGATGTCCAATAGCTTCGGCTTCGGCGGCACCAACGCGACACTGGTGTTCCAGCGATTCGAAGGCTAGCGGTGAGTCCGCTGCGTGCATAACGAACCGATATTAAATCCACATACAGTTTGAAAGCCCACCTGGTGATTGATCTGCGCGAGGTGGCGGTGGACATCACAGTCACCGCCACCTGCGTTGGCGAACATATCATTCGTGTTTGGCTCAATCTCAATCTCAAGCACAGGCGCAAGCCTTCCCTCCTCTGGCGGATTTGATTCGCCAAGCTGCTGTCGAACCAGACTCTACCTGCAGTTAATGGGCCTTTACAAGGTGAGGATCGCTTTATGATGACTGACTTCTTTTTCAAGCTGCGCAAGGCCAGCGTGCCTGTCACCTTGACCGAGTTTCTGATCTTGCTGGAAGCCTTGAATCAGCGGGTCACTGCCCACAGCATCGAAGAGTTTTATTATCTGGCGCGGGCGGCCCTGGTCAAGGATGAACGCCATTATGACCGCTTTGACCAAGTGTTCGCCAGTCACTTTAAAGGATTGGAAACCCTATTCGACGGGCTGATAGGCGCCACAGTGCCGCTGGAATGGCTGCACCGGCTGGCAGAATTGACCCTGAGCGAAGAGGATCAGCAACTCATCGAATCGATGGGGGGTTGGGAAAAATTGATGGAAACCTTTGCACAACGAATGGCTGAGCAAGAGGGACGTCATCAGGGCGGTCATAAATGGATCGGCACTGCCGGTACATCACCTTATGGAGCCTATGGTTACAATCCGGAAGGTATCCGCATCGGGCAGGACACGTCACGCCATCGTCGAGCCGTAAAGGTCTGGGATCGCCGTGAATTCCGTAATCTCGATGACACGGTGGAACTCGGGACGCGCAATATCAAGATCGCGCTGCGCCGGTTGCGCCGTTTCGCCCGTGAAGGCGCAGCTGAGGAGCTGGACCTGGATGATACCATTCGCTCCACGGCGCACAACGCCGGCTGGCTGGATCTGAAAATGGTGCCAGAGCGGCACAATGCGGTGAAAGTGCTGTTGTTTCTGGATGTGGGTGGCTCGATGGATGACCATATCCGGGCCTGCGAGGAACTGTTCTCGGCAGCACGGAGCGAGTTCAAGCATCTGGAGTATTTCTACTTTCACAACATGGTCTACGAGGGGCTGTGGAAGGATAACCGCCGCCGCTACACCGAGAAAATCGACACCATGACCGTGCTGCATACCTTCAGCCAGGATTACAAATTGATCCTGGTCGGTGATGCCACCATGAGTCCTTATGAAATTACCTATCCAGGTGGCAGTGTCGAGCATTTTAATCCTGAGGCTGCCGATGTGTGGATGGGCCGGTTACTCGCCGCTTGGCCTCGGGCGATCTGGCTTAATCCGCAGTCAAAAAATCGCTGGGGTTACATTCCCTCGATTCAGATGACCCGGGAGTTGATGAGCGACCGCATGTACCCCCTAACCCTCGAAGGATTGGAGCAGGGAATTCGCGTCCTGCAACGGTCGCGGTGAACACTAGCTTCGTGCAATGCTTGCGAGAGCGGGACATCGACCTGGATCATTGAGTCTTTAGCGCTGGATACACCATATCCAGGTGACCAGATCCAGCCGCCACAGTGCCGGTCTTTTGACGCTGGAGGGAGAGCCAGATCCGCACTCCAATCGTAATCATCCTGTAAATTCAATCGCCTTGTATTCTTGGCCCGTTATGTGCTAAGACACCTTGCATTAATTTTCCCTGAACTAGGTAGCTGTCATCTACTAAGGCAGTTGTGTCGTTTACAGCTAGCAAAAACTCTCTGATCCATGAAAGCCGTCATTCTCGCCGGGGGACTCGGCACCCGAATCAGTGAAGAAAGCCACCTGCGACCCAAGCCGATGATCGAAATCGGTGGACGGCCGATACTCTGGCACATCATGAAAATCTATTCCGCCCATGGCATCCACGACTTTGTGGTCTGCTGTGGCTATCGCGGCTACATGATCAAAGAGTATTTCGCCAACTATTTTCTGCATATGTCAGATGTAACCATCGACATGGCGCGCAATGAGATGGAAGTGCATCATCGTCATGCTGAACCGTGGCGAGTGACGTTGGTGGATACCGGCCTGGAAACGATGACCGGCGGACGTCTCCGCCGGGTGCGGGAATATTTGAACGGTGAAACATTCTGTATGACCTATGGCGATGGGGTAGCTGATGTGGATATCACAGCGCTCATTAGCTTTCATCGCCGCGAGCATTCCCTCGTAACAGTCACTGGGGTGCAGCCGAGTGGCCGGTATGGCTCGCTGGAAATCGAACAAGAACGGGTGATGTCGTTCCGGGAGAAACCCAAAGGCGATGGGGCCTGGACCAGCGGGGGATTTTTCGTGGTTGAGCCTTCGGCTTTCGGTTACATCACAGGGGATCGCACAATATGGGAACGTGAACCCTTGGAGCGCCTCGCCACCGAGGGGCAGTTGGCGATCTTCAAGCATCACGGTTTTTGGGCGGCGATGGATAATTTACGTGACAAAGGGTATCTGGAAGAGCTATGGGCTAGCGGCCAAGCACCCTGGAAAATTTGGCTATGACACCAGATTTTTGGCAAGGCCGACGGGTACTGGTAACCGGTCATACTGGCTTTAAAGGCGGCTGGCTGTGCTTGTGGTTGCAGCGTCTGGGCGCAAAGGTCACAGGTTACGCCCTAACGCCGCCGACTCAGCCGAGTCTGTTCGAAACCGCACGCATCGGCAAGGGCATGCATTCGATCCTGGGCGATATCCGGGACTTTGACGCTCTGCGGGCGGCTGTGGCGGCGTGCCGCCCTGAAGTGATCTTTCATCTAGCAGCGCAACCGCTGGTAGTGTCATCCTACCAACAACCAGTGGTCACCTACGCCACCAACGTGATGGGCACTGTGCATCTGCTAGAGGCAGTGCATCAAATCGGCAATGTTCGAGCCGTGGTCAATGTAACCAGCGACAAGTGTTACGCTAATCGGGAGTGGCTGTGGGGTTACCGGGAAAACGAGCCGATGGGCGGCGATGATCCCTATAGCAGCAGCAAAGGTTGTGCCGAGCTGGTGACTGCCGCCTATCGAGCATCTTTTTTTTCGCCAGCAGATTATGCCCAGCATGGAGTAGCGCTGGCCTCGGCGCGGGCAGGAAATGTGATCGGCGGCGGTGACTGGGCAGCGCATCGATTAATTCCAGACTTGATTCGAGCATTTCAGACGGGCCGTGCCGTGCCGATCCGATGCCCGGAGGCGGTACGCCCTTGGCAGCATGTGCTGGAGCCGTTAAGCGGTTATCTGACTCTGGCGGAACGGTTATTTATCGAGGGACCTGCATTCGCAGAAGGTTGGAATTTCGGTCCTGCCGAAGCAGACGCGCGACCAGTGCAGTGGCTAGTAGATCGATTAGCGGTGTTGTGGGGTAATGGCGCGACCTGGAAGCTGGATGAGGAACCACATCCGCATGAAGCACATTATCTGAAATTGGACTGCGCTAAAACCCAGACACATTTGGGTTGGACACCGCGTTGGAATCTGGAAGAGGCGCTAGCTAAAGCGATCGAGTGGTACCAGTCATTTTTCAACCACGTTGATATGCAGCAACTGAGTCTGCACCAACTGGCTGAATTTGAAGCCGCGATGGACTAAGAGATATGGACATTCACGCAACTCCTCTAACCGGGGTTTATCGGGTAATAGCAACTCCTTACCAGGACGAGCGCGGTCAATTCGCTCGCTGGTTTTGTCAGCGGGAATTAGCCGATCTGCTGGACGGTCAGCAAATTGTGCAGATCAATCATTCATTAACCCGCTGCGTAGGCGCGGTGCGGGGTTTGCATTTTCAATATCCGCCTCATGCCGAGATGAAGCTGATCCGCTGCCTGCGAGGGCGCGTATTTGATGTGGCGGTGGATCTGCGTGCGGGGTCACCGACGCTGTGGCATTGGTATGGCGTGGAATTAAGCGCGGCGACCCATATGATGCTAGTGATTCCCAAAGGCTGCGCTCATGGCTTTCAGGTTCTAGAACCAGATAGTGAGTTACTGTATCTCCACACTACCTTTTATGCACCGGCAGCGGAAGGTGGCATTCACATTGATGATTCCCGCTTAAAGATTACTTGGCCATTGCCGATAACCGATTTATCGCCACGCGACCAAGCACTTCCTCGACTGACCACTGACTTCACTGGAATCCCGTTGTGAATCCTGTTTGCCGTCATTGCCAGACACTTCTAGGTGTGCCCTTTCTCGATCTAGGCTTTACCCCTCCCTCCAATGCCTATCGGACTGCGGCGCAGAGGGATGAACCGGAACTGAGTTATCCGCTGCGGTTATCCGTTTGCAAGCAGTGCTGGCTGGTCCAAGCCCCGGTAGTAGCTCATCCAGAAACCTTATTTAGCGCGGATTATGCCTATTTTTCCTCGGTATCGAGTACTTGGCGAGAACACGCCCGGCATTATGTCGCGATGATCGTCGACCGGTTGAAGCTAGGTACGCATTCGAATGTCATCGAGGTGGCGGCCAATGACGGTTATCTCCTGCAATACTTTGTTCAACGAGGTATTCCTTGTCTGGGCATTGAACCGGCTGAAGGAACGGCTCGGGCCGCTCAAGCCAAAGGGGTGCCGATCATGATGGCATTTTTCGGTCAGGCGCTAGGCAAGCGGCTGGCTGTAGAAGGCCAACAAGCGGATTTACTGATAGGAAACAACGTACTGGCCCATGTACCGGATATCAATGATTTTGTAGCAGGACTAAAAGCGGTATTGAAACCAGATGGGATCGTGACGATGGAGTTTCCGCATCTGTTGCGTCTACTTCAGGAGAATCAGTTCGATACCATCTATCACGAACATTATTCCTATCTATCACTGCAAGTAGTGCAACAAATCTTTACCGCCCAGGGCTTGACAGTTTTCGATGTCGAAGAATTGACAACTCATGGAGGTAGCTTACGAGTGTATGCAACTCATAACAAGCGTGGAGAAACCGCTACGGCGCGAGTGGGCGCACTATTACAGGCCGAGGAAAATTACGGGCTGAACATGCCAATGGTTTATCAAGGCTTTCAGGAACAAGTGAATCGGGTGAAAAATGAATTGCTGGCCTTTTTATTGGAACGGAAGCGCCAAGGTAAGAAAGTGGTCGGCTACGGTGCGGCGGCCAAAGGCAACACCTTGTTGAACTATGCCGGGGTAAAACCGGACTTGTTGCCGTGGGTAGCGGATGCTGCACTGTCTAAGCAAGGCCGGTATTTACCAGGAAGCCATATTCCAATCGTGCATCCTGACCGGATCGCTGCTGAACAACCGGATGATGTGCTGATCTTACCTTGGAACTTGCGGGAGGAGATCAGCCAGCAATTAGCTTTTATCCGTAAATGGGGCGGACAATTCGTCACTGCTATTCCCCATCTTGAACGTTGGATATGAAGAGAAGGGTATAAGCCAAACTATGAGACGCCTCTCGATTATTAATGCCTTATTCATTTATTATTAATGAAATTTAAAGAGAAATAGATTGACAGCGCAACATCGTCTTACAAAAGTAGCTGTTACGGGTGCCAGCGGCTTTATCGGCCGGTATGTATTATCGGAATTAGCGCGGCGCCCGGTAGCAATTGTGGCAACGACGCGCACTGCATCACGATTGGCAAATTTAGAGGCAGCAATTCATATCGTAGAAATGGATATTGCGCAAGCCTCTGCCGAAAGTTACGACCAACTCGGGCATCCAGATATCTTGATCCACTTAGCTTGGGATGGCCTGCCAAATTATACATCATTACATCATTTTGAAACTGAATTACCCCAACAGTATCGCTTTTTGAAGGGCATGATCGAAGCAGGTCTGTCTACCTTATTAGTAACAGGAACCTGCTTTGAATATGGTATGCAATCCGGAGCATTATCAGAAGATTTGATACCACTTCCGATAAATTCTTATGGCTACGCTAAAGATGCACTAAGACGGCAACTTGAATTCCTGCGGACCATTCATCCATTTGCACTGACCTGGACCCGGCTCTTTTATCTTTATGGTAATGGACAATCACCGAACTCCATTTATTCTCAATTGCAGGCGGCTGTTATACAGGGTGATGCGGTATTTAATATGTCCGGTGGTGAACAATTAAGAGATTATTTGCCTGCCCATGAGGTAGCACGACTTATCGTTGAATTGGCAATGCGCCGTTATAACCATGCCATCATCAATGTTTGCGCTGGCCAGCCAATTTCGGTACGCCGTTTAGTAGAAGGCTGGCTTACACAGAGAGGTTGGGATATCACACTCAATTTGGGTCATTACCCTTATCAAGACTACGAGCCAATGGCATTCTGGGGTAATTCATTGAAATTGGATGCGTGCTTAACAGATGCAACTAACATAGAAGGAACAGAACAATGAAAGCTCAATTGAAACCTAGAATTAATTTGGATGGGCGTACTCCTCTTCAAACTGTTATTCCTCTTCAGACTCCTTTTGTGGTCTTTGTAGATCCTGCAAGCGCCTGCAATTTTCTCTGTCCCTTCTGTCCAACAGGCCACCGTCAAATGATCGACGAAACAGGCCGTTTTCAAGGTGTCATGCGATTAGAATTGTTTCATAAAATTATTGATGATCTAAGTGAATTTGAGCAGCCTATCAAGGTTCTCCGTATGTACAAGGACGGTGAACCGTTTCTAAATAAAAATCTAGCAAAGATGATAAGTTATGCGAAAAAAAGTGGTTTTGTAGATTACATCGATACTACCACTAATGGATCCCTTTTTAGTCCAGAGCGTCTTGCTCCAGTCTTAGAGGCAGGTTTAGATAAAATCAATATTTCTGTAGATGGAATGAATCGTGATCAATATCTAAAATTTACTGGGTTCAATTTTAATTTTGAGCGATTCGTTGAAAATGTTAAATGGCTGTATGCTAACAAAGGTAGCTGCGAGATAGTAATTAAAATTCCAAGAGATCTTATTACAGAACCACAAGAACAAGAATTTTTAGATACTTTTGGAGATTATTGCGATAGGATTTTCATTGAAAATTTTGCGCCATGCTGGCCTGAGTTTGATGTTGAAGCGCATACTGGTATAGAAATTACTAAGGGGATATATCAGCAGCCTATCAAGCCAACAGATACTTGCCCTTATGTTTTTTATTCTTTTTCTGTTAATGCAGACGGCTTAGTTAGCTCGTGTTTTCTTGACTGGGGACGCAAGTTAATCATCGGTGATGTAAGAAAACAGAGCTTAAAAAGTATTTGGCACTCTACCGAAATGAATATCCTGCGTCTTCAGCACTTGGAGGGAAATCGCCACAAAAACCCAGTGTGCAGTCAGTGTGGGCAATTGTCTCATTGCCTTCCAGATAACATCGATCCATATCGAAAGGAATTACTGCCGAAATTTCTAAGCTATGCAGCAATGAATGTAGATGGAACAGTACCAATCATTGAGTCTATCAAGTTGTCACACTAAAATTAATTAATAATATGAACACTAAGTTATCACGAATTGTTCATATTACACCCCACCTAGGTGGAGGTGTTGGTAAGGCATTATGTGCTTTAGTTGAAGCATCAGATACCAATTTTTTCCAGCATATTTTTCTGTTAATCGAGAGACCTGAAAAAACTCAATTTTTAGATAAATTAATAGCATTGGGCGGAGAATTAATCATCGCACCGAATGCAGAGCAAGTCGAAGAATTAATTTCGAGTGCTGATATTGTCCAAATAGAATGGTGGAATCATCCGGCGATTTTCAAGTTTATTTGTGAGCAACGGATGCCACCGATGCGCTTATTAGTATGGTGCCATATATCAGGCTTACACACGCCAGTGATTCCACCTATGCTAATCGAAGTTGCAGATAGTTTTTTGCTTACATCACCCTGCTCTTTTTTAGCATCTTCTATTGCTAGCCTTCATGATAAAAAAAAGGAAAAAATAAGTGTCGTATCCAGTGGAACTGGATTATCCACATTAATTCATCGCTCAAATTCGCTGGATCCGAAGCTTAACGCGGGCTATATAGGTAGCTTTAATTTCTCTAAATTACATCCAAATTTCGTACAATATTTATCTGCTGTTGATATTCCTGATTTTCAAATCAGAGTATGGGGTGACGAAATTAACCGCGAATTATTGATAAAACAGTGTATTAAATCAGGTAAGCCTTATTTATTAAATTTTTCTGGATATACTATGGATGTAGCAAATGCTTTAAGCACCCTGAATGTTTTTGTCTATCTACTTAACCCTGCTCATTATGGCACAGCAGAAAACGTATTAATTGAAGCAATGTCAGCGGGTTTGGTTCCTGTAGTTCTAAATAACCCAGCAGAGATGTGTATTATTGAAGATCATAAAACAGGCTTAATAGTCAGCAGCCCATCAACTTTTACTGCTGCCATTGAATGGCTGGTAAACTATCCAGAAGAAAGACAAAAAATTTCTAATAACGCAGCCAATTTAGTAAATAAAAAATATACATCTTCCAAAATTGGAAGGGCAATGGAACTTAATTATAGAAAGGTTCTCAATAAGAAAAAACATACAATAAATTTTCGTAGTCTTTTTGGGTCAGACCCAGCAGAATGGTATTTAGTCTGTTTAGATAAGATTGATATTAGAAAAAAAATCAATAATAGTGATTTTTCACATTTTTCATTATTGGATAAAACCAAGGGTAGTATACAGCATTTTTTGAGCTATTTCCCGGATAATCCTAGATTACAAAAATTGGCAAATCTTTTATTGGATACAAATGAAATTTAGAAAAGCTCCAAATGTGGCCACCGCAATCGATTTGCTGCATAGCATGGCAAATAAAAAGCCATCATGTGGCCCACTAAAGGTTACTAAGCCTTTGGCCCTCTATGGAGCAGGTGACCTTGGTAAAATGGCTAATGAATATTTTAGAAAACTAGGAATCTCTATTAACTATGTTGTGGATGTTCATGCAGATACACATAGAAATAATCAATTTTGGCAAGGTGTGTCCATTGTTTTCCCCGAAGAAATATCAGATTATCAACGAAAACATGATCTTCTCGCAATTTGTATTGTCACCACTCCATACGCATCACTGACGGAATTATTGTCAAGACAAGGATGGAAACATATTGTCCCATTTTATGATATTTCTGAAGCCTATCGGGATAGACATCCCTTGGGTAATGGCTGGTTTGCAGATTCACTGACACAAGCTGACTTTGAGAATATCAGTGTCATTCTAACAAGATGGATGGATGACATTTCACGAGCCCATTATCTCCAATTCATTGCATGGCGACTCTTTAGGGAAGAATGGCTGTTTGGTGATGCTCTAATCTCGATAAAAGATCGTTTCTTTATCCCAGAAATAATTGAATGCCTGACAGAGCAAGAGTTTTTTGCTGACGTAGGCGCATATCACGGTAATGTGAGTCTGCGCTTCTTGAAAGAGGCAGGTAATCGTTTGAAATATTTATGGGCTATCGAGCCTGATCCTCATAGTCTCAAGCAATTGCGAGCAGTATTTTCAAAGCTTGATGCTGAAACTCAGCAAAAGATTCAAATTATTCCGGCAGCAGTCGGATGCACAAAGAGCCTCCAAAGATTTTATACCGGATTGGGCTATGCCTCCCAGTTTTCAGAGTTAGGGCAAGACCTTGTAAAGGTCGAAACAATAGATCAATTAGGTATTTTACCAACTTTTCTTAAATTGCATCTTGAAGGCGCTGAGCTTGATGCGTTAATGGGAGCTAAAGAAACTATTCATCGGTGTCGACCGGTTATAGTAGTAACTACTTATCACAATCAAGATGGTTTATGGAAGATACCGAAATGGCTAATGGAAAATCTGGATAATTACCATTTTAGTATGCGGTTGCACAGTTGGTGTGGTACTGGCTCAGTGATTTACTGTATTCCAGAAGAACGTGGTGGTAATAGATAAATACATTTCCTTGCATTTAAAACTGGAGTTCGCTGTATGAAGGCCAAACTAAAATCCAAATTAAATTTAGAAAACCGTGTACCACTACAAGATGTCATTCCTTTAGAAACTCCTTTTCTCCTTTATGTTGACCCGTCGAGTGCATGCAACTTTAAATGCCAATTCTGCCCAACAGGACATAAAGATCTTGTTAAAGAATCAGAATATCGTAGAAGCACTATAAGCTTTGATTTATTTAAAAAGATAATTTTAGATCTTAACGATTTTGAAAAGCCTATTAAAGTTCTTCGCATGAACAAAATTGGTGAGCCTTTGCTAAATAAAAATCTATCTAAAATGGTAGAATTTGCAAAAAAAAGTGGATTAGTTGAATACATCGACTTAGCAACCAATGGTTCTCTTTTTTCTCGCGATTTATTGTCACAATTAGTCAATGCAGGGCTTGACAGGTTAAATATATCTATGGAAGGTGTTAATCAAGAGCAATATCTTAAAAATGCTAAAGTTAACATTAATTTTGATAGGTTTATTGAAAATATTCAGTGGCTATATACTAATAAAGGAGACTGTGAAATTACAATTAAAATCCCAGGAAACTTAATTACTAATGACCAAAAAAATGATTTTATTAATTATTTTGGAAATTACTGTGATTCAATTTTTATTGAAGATCTAGCACCAATTTGGCCTTCTTTTGATGTTGAAAAACGTGCTGGAATTAAAATAAAAGATAAAGAAGGACAATATAAACAGCCATTACAAAAGAAAGACACTTGTGCTGTCATCTTCTACGCAATTGCAGTCAACGCAGATGGCTCAGTAAGCGCGTGTTGCCCTGATTGGAACCAAAAACTAATTGTCGGCGATGTTCGAACCGAGTCGCTTAAGAATATATGGAATTCATTAAAAATGAATACCTTAAGACGACAGCATCTAGAAGGTAAGCGATCTGAAAACCCTATTTGTAGTAACTGTGGACATTTGAGCTATGCACAAGTAGACAATATTGATCCCTATAGGGAATCCTTAATTGAAAAATTTCCAGGTACACTATGAATAAAAAAACACTATTATGAACAACAAAAAATCTACATTAAATTGCCCTGCCTGTAAAAAAAAATCACAATATCTTGTCGATTGGGAATATAGTGGCTTAGATGACTCTATATTTAATTACACAGCTAAACTGTGCGAATGCCTAAGTTGTGGGCTGGTATATATTAAAAATATAACTGATGAAAGATTATCTATTTTTTATGCAAGAGAATGTTCGTATTTTGAAAAATCACATTTCAATATATCGTCACCAGAAAATATTGAGAAATATAAATACTATAGAAACACTCTTGTTGATATAGGGCTATCTAATACAAAAATTACAGACATTGGGTGTGGTCGAGGTGGATTTTTGAAATGGTTAATAGATAATGATTGGGATGCGGATTGTGTTGGAGTAGACGTAGATATAAAAAGTATCCCTGATGCTATAGAAAATAAACTCAATGGTAGTGTAAATATATCTTTTAAAGAAGGGAAAGCAGTTGCATTACCTTTTGCCAGCGACACGCAATCATTATTAACTTATTTCCATGTTTTAGAACATATTTGTAATATAGACCAAGTACTACAAGAAGCTTTTCGTGTATTAAATGAAACTGGCTATATTTTAATAGAAGTTCCTGATGCAGAAAGATATAAAGATTACCCTATTGGCACTGCGTTTTGGCTAAGCATTAGAGAACATATTTATCATTTTTCAGCCACATCATTATCCCATGCACTATTTAGGAATGGATTTGAGGTAATTAATATCAATAGGAAAATATTACCAACTCCTGAATTTATCTATCCTTCATTGATGATATTAGCTAGAAAAAATAATAAAAAAAATAAGCAATATTTATGCGAAACTGGAGATATTTCATCTTTTATAATACAATCTAAAGAAGAATTAGATGCACAAGCTAAAGGATTATTAAAGTTAAATAAAAAATATTCGAATCTAACCTTTTGGGGGATATCGTCTGAATTGTTCAGCTTATTACCGCTATTGAATTTTAACTTTATTTTATGTGATTCAAGTAAATTCAAACAACAAAGTCATTATAAAGGTATACCTATTCAATCTCCCGAGACAATTTCTAAAACTGGATTACTCATTATAGCACCTTATTTATATGGTGATGCTATTGAGACAGCTGCGATTGAGTACGGATGGGAAAAAGAAGCAATTTTAAAATTAAAATGATTTAGAGAATTTCTTATATTTATAAGATAATAGGATAGATATCATTTTCTTAGAGCATGCCATATTTTTTATCCTCCAAAAACTAATAAAAATTTTGGAATAAATACAGCTTAAAAAATAAAATAGTATCGAAAATTTATTAATTTTACCTGTATTACATGATAATAGATTTATATAAAAAAACAAAGATGACGCTAAGATAGAAAGTATTGTCATTGTTAATATAAGATCTAAAAAATTTAGCTTTTTATATTTAATTTCGTCCTTTAGCTTTAGGCTCAAGGAAATTCATTCTCTAGATTTACTACGTCAATTTTTTAAAATTTATTAAAATAAATAATATATAGATAATATCATAATTATTAATGATATCATAAATAGATTTTTATCGTTTAAACACCAAAAAACATAGATTTATTTTACCATAATAAATTATGGTAATTTTAAAAAATGTTTAGCATTAAAATGCTCTCCTCTTTTGAAGAGAAGGCAAGCACAAGTTACAATCTAATCAACTTAGGAGATATATAGCATGTATGATACAAATAAAAAAACCAATAAAATAAAATATAAATCTGAAGATGTTGATCTTCTTGTCGAACAAATAATGCCTTTACTCTCACAAATAGAGAAAGATTTTGGCAATGGCGTTGCAGTCTATGGAGCTGGATTTGTGGGAACTTGGGCGTGTCAATATCTTAGATCAATAGGGGCTAAAATAAAATTTTTTATTGATAAAGATCCTCAGAAAGAAGGCACTTCGATTTATGAAATCCCGGTTTTTCTACCAACAGATCCAGTCATTTCATCAGTTTCATCTATATTTATTGCAGCCCGACATGCTATCAAAGATGTTTTAATGTCTATAACTAATAAAACTTCTAATGCAATATCTTTTGATGGGTATTATGTTGCTAAAAATTATGAGAAATTTATATCAGTAAGAGATAATTTTTTTACTGATGAAAAATCGATAGAAACTTATAACGCAATCTTGACGGCAATGTTAACCGGATCAACAAAAAGTTGCAGGGAAGTTATGGAAAAAGACATGTATTTTTCTATTCCAGAATTTAGTGGGACATTTAATGAAATTTTTGTCGATGCAGGTGCTTTTGTTGGCGATACAGTTGAACGTTTCATTTGGGAGAATCTTGGAACTTTTAAGCATATTTATGCATTTGAGCCAGGGCTTAAGCAATTTTTATCCTTACAAAAAAGAGTAAGCAGACTCTCTGAGGAATGGGCATTTGAATTAGATTGTATCTCTATGGTAAAAGCAGGACTTTCATCTGAAAATGGTTATATGGTTTGCTCATTTTTAGAAGATTCACCTATTCGCCACGGATTAATTAAAAAAAACTCTGAAAGTGAAATGGATGCATTGAATAGCTCTGAAGTCTACTCTTTAGATTCTTTCTTAAGAGGTAAGCCTGTTACCTTTATTAAAGCTGACATTGAAGGAATGGAAATGGATTTCTTGCAAGGCGCTCAGGAAACAATTTGTTGCTTTAAGCCAAAAATGGCGTTATGTGCTTACCATTATCCAAGCGATTTATTCGAAATTGCAGAATATGTTCGAAAGTTAGTACCTGAATATAAATTCAGCCTAAGACAACATGCGCCTATATTTGGCGATTTCGTGTTGTATTGTTATATTGATTGAGGCTATCTAATTTTAATTCTTCTTTATTTAAGCAAATAACCCTTTGGAAAAGATGATGAAAAAAACCCCACTAGAGCAATATAAGCAGGATATGCTAAACCGGGTTGTTTCCTATAAAAGCAACGAATCCCTCCAAAGAGCATCGAGAGAATTATTTGAGCAGATTGGTATTGGAAAAGCTAATTATGTATATAACTTTTTTTGGCTCGGAATACCTATTATTCAAATCCCTCAAGATTTGCAAGCTCTACAAGAGATAATCTGGGAAGTTAAGCCAGATCTTATCATTGAAACTGGAATTGCATGGGGAGGGACGCTAATCCATAGTGCATCTATGTTAGCCATTCTAGAATCATGTGGCATTATAAAAAATGGGCATGTTTTAGGTATTGATATCGATATACGCTCTCATAATAGAGAAGCAATTCTTGCTCATCCGTTAAGTAAGAAAATAACCATGCTAGAAGGATCAAGCATTAATAAAGAAATAATAGAAAAAGTCAAAAATTTCTCTGCTAATTATAAAAGAATTATGGTCTGTTTAGACAGCAATCATACTCATGATCATGTTCTCTCTGAACTAGAAGCTTATGCTCCATACGTGAGTCCAGGGAGTTATTGCATGGTTGGCGACACTGTTATTGAAGATGCACCAGAAACAATGACATCACAGCGCCCTTGGGGTAAAGGAAATAACCCAAAAACAGCAGTGTGGGAGTACATGCGTCGATTAAAAGAAGAAGGTCGAAAAGCATGTGATGGATTACCACTTTATTTTGAAATTAATAACATTATTGAAGATAAAATTGTTATTACAGGTTCTCCTGATGGTTTTCTTCGTAGATGCTGAAAGCGGCATGATGTTCCATATTAAAAGCAGATCAGCACGCAAGTTATTTTATGAATTTACGGAATTGAAGAAACGTTACTGGAGACGGTATTTTCAGACTCATGATTATTTTTATGTGACGGTAGAAAATATGAATGAAAAGACGATAAAAGAATAATTAGATCATCTAAATTTGAGCTAGGTCCAGTTTATAACTTTCGTATTAAATCTTAAGGTGCATCGCCTAAATGAAATGCATATGGACTTCCAGTTCGTTACTTTAACTCGCAGATTCTCAGTCGGTTATTATTGAGCAATACATTAATTAATCTATTGATTAATATTTAAAGGATTATGCTTCAACGTGATTAATTTCTCATAACTATTGATAAACTCTGGCCACTGATGCAGGAGAATTTTCATGAAAAAAGAAAAGCTAATGTTTTGTATATTTTCAGAAAACCGTTCTATGGCAGCTGCAATGATTGCTGCACTAGCTCAAGATTATGGTTGGGATGTAGATATTGAATTTATAGCACCACAAACTGATTTATCCTCGATACAAGAGAGGATCACTGTAGCAAAACCTGACCTTCTTGCGCTTTCATTTCGTTCTTATGAACGCCAACAAGCTTTTGAGGTTGCCTCTTTAGTAAAAGATATGGGCGTTAAAACTATTGCAGGAGGTACTCACCCAACGATGCTACCAGAAGATGTCATCCAATGCGGTTTCTTCGATGCAATTGTCCAAGGTGATGCTATGGGAGTACTAGACCAAATTTTAGATGGATACAAGAACTTCGAAAATAGCAAGCTAATTAAGGGCCAAAGACATCATGATAAAAAGGTTTATTTACGCCAAGCCTTTTCAGACAGCCAAAAATCTTTAATGAGAAGCACTCATACTGTAAATATGTTAACCAGCATTGGTTGCCCATTTTCTTGTAAATATTGTGGAAGTAGTCGCTTAGATTATTTTATGTTTCCTGAGCAAGAACTTGTTAACAACATGGTCGAACTAGCAACAAATTACGATGTAAAAATTTTTACTTTTCACGATGACTTACTTTGTGCAAATGTAAGAAGGCTACAAAGGATAAGCTCATTATTAGAAGAAAAACTGCCTGATCAGGAAGTTGGTTTTGGCAGAAGCATTAATGCTCGTGCATCAAATTTTAATGAGGATCTTGCCGCTGAGCTTGTCAGGCTAAAAATAACAGATGTAAGTTTCGGTATAGAGTCCGCTTCCACTAAATTACTTAAATTCTTGAAAAAGAAACAGACTCAAGAACATTGTTATAAGGCAATTGAATTGTGTCATAAATTTGGCTTGTACAGCAGAGTTAATCTTATGTTTGGAATACCAACTCAAGATCAGGATGACTATGAATTTTCGCTACAATTTATTAAAGATACACAACCAGATGTAGCTAATCTGTTTTATTTTACTCCATACCCTGGAACCGACCTGTACGATTATTGTTTTGACAATAATTATTTCCCAAATTCGTATGACCGCAACAGATTTGATTGGTTTAAACCAAATATAGATGGTATCAGA
>Ga0116152_10000174_pt1 | contig 51541 bp, 33 predicted proteins | sample AD_UKC119_MetaG_FD_89894 | JGI IMG/M metagenome (GOLD analysis project Ga0116152, IMG submission 89894) | Active sludge microbial communities of municipal wastewater-treating anaerobic digesters from Hong Kong - AD_UKC119_MetaG | ecosystem: Engineered > Bioreactor > Anaerobic > Digestate...
ATCATGTTTGCGCCCGATATGTTTCAGGCAGCCGGATCAGCTAAAGGAGATTCGATGATGCAGGCTATGATTGTTGGATTGGTCAACTTCCTGATGACAATTTTCGCACTGTGGCTTGTAGATAAAAAGGGAAGAAAGACTTTGTTGTTATGGGGAGCGGTTGGCATGATTGTTTCGCTCGCCTATCTCACCTGGGAATTTTCAAAACCGGTGCAGTACGGGCCTGGAGTTTTAGCTGCACTTTTGGTATACATCTCATTTTTTGCCGCGTCCTTTGCACCTGTGATGTGGGTGATTATTTCGGAGATATACCCAAACCGGATCAAAGGCATGGCCATGTCATTCTCAACAGCGATCAGCTGGTTGTGTACATTTCTCACCGTCTATTTTGCCCCGGTAATACAAGGTGCACTGGGATTGAACTACCTCTTCGCCATTTTCGGCATTTTCTCTGTCATCGCCTTTGTGTTTGTTAAAATATGGATTCCGGAAACCAAGGGCAAATCTTTGGAACAAATCGAAAAAGAATTAGGACTAATCTAAATTAACTATGGAAATTCTTAAAAACGAGATACTTTGTATAGGGGAAGTTCTATGGGATCGACTCCCTTCGGGTGCAAAGCCCGGGGGAGCACCCATGAACGTTGCTTTACACCTGAATGCCATCGGACTGGATGCCGCTATCGCCAGCTCCGTAGGAAAAGATGAAGCAGGTCAGCAACTCATAGATTTTCTTCAGGAATCGGGGGTAAAAACCGACCTGATCCAGCAGGATGAAAAGTTGCCAACCAGCGAAGTACTGGTTCATCTTGATGCAAACAACAACGCAAGTTACGAGATATGTGAACCGGTAGCATGGGACAATATTCAACTTACAAATGATCTTGCAACCAAAGCAAAAAGCTCAGGATTGATTATTTATGGTTCGCTCGCATCGCGTAATAAAACCTCTCGGGAAACTCTTCTGAAGTTACTTAATAATAGCGATGCTGTCAAACTGATTGATGTAAACCTGAGAAAACCCTATGACAAACAAGACGTTTTGGAAGTTTTGATTGAAAAATCGGACATTGTAAAACTAAATGACGATGAACTGGCAGTATTTGCCGGCAGGCATGGAGTTAAGGATAAAGACGACAAAGAACTGGTTGAATGGTTTATGACTCATTACAATGTTGAGATACTTTGTGTAACCCGAGGCGACAAAGGGGCATTCATGTATTACAACAACCAATTCTATGATCATCCTGGATTTAAGGTGAACGCGGTTGATACCGTTGGTGCCGGCGATGCTTTTCTGGCTGGATTGGTGGCTTCGTTCCTCCAAAAGAAAACTCCCACTGAAGCAATTGCCTTCGCTTGTGCAACGGGTGCTTTTGTTGCATCAAAAGCCGGAGCAACGCCCAAATATGATATGAACGAAATCAACGCGATATTGAATCAATGAAACGACCATGAGAAAATTTCTCACACATTAAGGAATAAATATTTTCGTGAGAGTTCCATCTGTTACCATAAAAAATAAATAATTATAAACAGATGAAAACGATTTTACCCATCATTGTCATCTTGCTGATTTTTGGGTGTTCACAACAAAAAAAGAAATCTGGAAACAATGATATGGATGAAAAGTACTACACTGAAAAGTTTCGTCCTCAGTACCACTTTTCGCCTGATTCGATGTGGATGAACGATCCAAACGGGATGGTGTATTACGAGGGTGAATACCATCTGTTTTATCAGTACTATCCCGACAGCAATGTTTGGGGCCCTATGCATTGGGGACATGCTGTAAGTCCCGACATGGTTCACTGGGAACATCTTCCTATTGCACTTTATCCCGACGAATACGGGTATATTTTCTCGGGGAGCGCAGTTGTAGATGAAAAAAACACTTCCGGATTGGGAGAAGACGGAAAAGCTCCGCTGGTTGCCATATTCACCTATCATGATCCGGTAGGTGCCGCAAAGGGTGAACTAGATTATCAAAATCAAGGACTAGCCTACAGCAACGACAAAGGAAGAATATGGACGAAATACGGTGAACCTGTTTTAAAAAATCCAGGGATCAAAGATTTTAGGGATCCAAAAGTAAGCTGGCGCGAAGAGTTCGGGAAATGGATAATGACTCTCGCAGTTCAGGATCACGTTGAATTTTATTCTTCACCCAATCTGATCGACTGGAAAAAAACAGGTGAATACGGCAGAGAAATTGGTGCGCACGGTGGTGTGTGGGAATGCCCCGATCTTTTTCCGATCAAAATCGATGGTTCTGACGAAATACATTGGATTTTACTGGTAAGCATTAATCCGGGAGGTCCGCATGGAGGCTCAGCTACCCAATATTTTATTGGCGATTTTGACGGGAATACTTTTACTTCCTTACAAACAGAAATTAAATGGCTCGATCAGGGAAGCGATAACTACGCAGGTGTTACCTGGAGCGGAATTCCCGACTCTGATGGACGTATTCTTTTCCTTGGCTGGATGAGTAACTGGCTTTATGCCCAGGTAGTACCAACCGAACGCTGGCGAAGTGCCATGACCATTCCAAGACAGTTAAAATTAGAGAACGTGAACGGAGAACTTTTATTGACATCTGTTCCTGTAAAGGAACTATTCACCTTGCGTGAAAGAGAAGTTAAACCGCAGATAACCGAAGTTTCAGGAAACTTGCTGGTAAACACTGAAGATATTCCGGTTATGAGATCGGAAATGTTGTTTGACTTTTCTCTAAATAATGTTGACAGTGAATTTGGAATTCAGCTCTCAAATAAAAATGGAGAGAAAGTGAAGATCGGATATTCAAAAAGTGAGGGGAACATTTATATTGACCGAAGGGAAGCAGGAGTTTCTTCCTTTTCTGAAGGATTTTCCGCTGTTCAAACGGCACCTTACAAAGCAGATTCTAGTTTGCAGCTTCATCTTTATGTAGACGAAGCATCTATTGAAGTTTTTGTAGACGGCGGAAAAGTTGTTATGACTGATATTTTGTTTCCAAATATTCCTTACAATAAAGTAGAATTGTTTACAACGAAAGGGAGCATCCACGTTACGGGTTCGAAAATATGGGGACTATCTTCAATTTGGTAAGATATTTATAAATTGAGAGTATAGATTCTCTCTGTATTTGAACCAACTTTTAAAAACCGCATTTCTTTTATCTGGAACAATTGCAATGAATTGCTTTTTGGGGTTCCTGTGTAAGGTTCATCTGTTGAATCCGATCTTCTCTGTCTTCAAAGCACTGTTCACAATCCGAGAATATTTTCAAATCCCAAAGATCGGCAAAAACACGACCTTTCTTTAAACGAATTCCATATTCCAATGCGGATTCAAGCGAAGCAATAGTGGGTAGCTGAAATTCACCCTTTTGCTGAAGAAAATCCATCGCACCATTTCCCGCCCTCAAAGGAATAAGAATGCAACACTCAACACCGGAGTCAAAAGCAAAATCAATGGATTTACAGGTCCAATTCGTCCCCTCTTCCAACGATATAAAAGGCAGGTGATGAAGGATAAATGCTCGTGTCTCAATATTGTTTTTTTTCAAGAATGAAACTGATTTTCGAAACTCGTCTGCACTCATTCGCTTATTCAGCAGTGGAAGTATCTCAGGATGCACAGTTTCCAGACCAATTGCCACCTGAAGTTCAGCATCCAGTATATCCTGAAAACGAACCACACGCTCATCGATAAAGCTTGTGTGGCTTTCAACAATTACGGTTTCAAAATCTTTTAAAAGACTAGCAATTGTAGGATAGTCCTTTCGGGGAATGGCACCGGGATCGAAAAAGCTGCCACTGTTGTATAATTTGAGGTGTTTAACCTTTGGCATTCTTTCCAAAGCGTATTCGATTTGTGCAGGGATCGCGCCCGGGAAAACAGGTTCATCAGTAGTATTCTTCCAGAGATCGCACATCAGGCACTGAAAAGGGCATTCCTTATTTGTCAGAAAAATTGTCCCAACGTCCTCAATGCTCCCATTTCGGGTTCTTTCCTTTTCAACGTTCCATGCATACGGCAAGTGCCGGTCCACCGGGTTTTTCGGTCCCCGGTGGTCCAGTATCCATTTCTTGTTTATGAAAGCTCCTTTGATATGTGATGTCTGATGCTCGATATTTGATCCTTGATGCTCGATTTTGGATGTTGGATTCATGATCACTGAAAACTGCGACTGATTATGAATCATCCCTCACTCGCCAATTGACAATCTTCCCGCTTCATGCTTCAATCTTCCGGCTTCTTTTATTCATATTTCGAAAGAAAGGCTTTGCGATAATCTCTTTCTCCAGTTGGGAAGTGTTTTTTGAAATCCTTTTCGCTCGCTGCTCCATGCTGGAAACGACGTTTCTCGAACACAGGCATATCCATTCCGGTAACAGCTTTCACTCCATGTGCTACAATCGTACCTTTCAGATCGTACAATTTTTGATGATCCCAGTCTGTTAATTCGATGAACGGAATACCTTCAGCAATTTCAATTACATTAGGTAATGTGTAAGGACTGAAACCTTCGAATCCAAGCAAATCGCCGGTCGCATAGGTACGCATGTAACCACGGCTCAATCCACCTGAATATGTCAGTGAGTGTTTGATAGAGTGCACTCCCCAGCCTTCATGATACAACATGAGGTTATTGAGTACACTACGAATTGTCAATTCCGGATTTTCCTCAATTGGGTAATCTTTCAGGTTCTCATCTCCACCATCGCCATCAAGCATAAATTTCCAATTCGGATACCTGGCACGGATACCACGCATTAAAGCCAGGTTCATGGTCGCAGATTCAATATCAAGCGGTTTGTAATCCTCTACCATATCAACGGCATCTTTCCAATTCAAAGCCGAATAATCCAGTTCGATTGGCTCCAGGAACATTTCCAGTCCTAATTTTTCCAGAAATGCACGCGCTTGCAACAGGTCGGCCCCGTCACCATCGATAGAAAGCGTGAAAGCTTTTAATCTGGAAGGACTTTCACCCAGTTCACGCAAAGCATGGTAAGCCAGTAAAAATACCGAGCCACTATCGATACCGGCAGAGAATGTGACCCCGATTGGACCAGTCTTGGCGCGGTTTTGTAGCCATTTTTTTATCTCGTTGTAAACAGCACCGACGTATTCAGCACCAATTTGCTCCAGGCTGCTATTCTTGTATTTGTTACGCTGCGGCGTGAAGAAACGATCGTAAACCGGATTTGGATCAGGACATCCCAGCAGTTCAATATGCGTTACATAGTGAGCCGGTACCATTCGTGTATAAGATGGATGGAACTGATCATCCAATCCTTCCTGCTTCAGATATTCGTAAATCGTATCTATTCTTTCTGCAATTACAAGCTGAGGGCCAATGGGTCGTTTCGCAATAAAGTAACGCAACGGACGGCCAATTGAACGTGCCATCCGAATGGTTTTATCCACGATGGAAATCAATGCAAACTGACCGTCAATTTTACGAACAGCTTCCATATCTCCCGATTTAACAACCTCCACAGCTTCTTCGTGGGTCATATTATAGATCACATTTTTAGAGGGATCGGTAAGATCAACGATCTTACTTACATATTGAAAATCCATATTTTATTTGTTTTATTGATTATATACTTTCTTGTTATTTAACAATACCTTCTCCTTCTTTGATATTCAGGTAACAATCGATTGGTACGTTTCTGTATACTTCTGCTTCACCATTTGTCCAGTGAACAGTAAGCTGATCAATCTTTGTATTTTGTCCCAAACCAATATGCATGCGGGGATCATTATTCGAAAGATAAGTCGTTGCCCATTGATTTATAAATACACGTTTCTTTCCGCCAGAAATCACTTCCACGCGTGCTGCAACAGTTGATGCCGGTCCGTCCTTTCCAATGAGCTGAAGTCCAACCCAGTGATTGTTATTAGTTGTTGTATTTTTCAAAAGTGCAGGACTTCCATCACCATCGAGATGCGAAACGATCACATCCATTTTTCCATCGTTGTTGTAATCAACCACTGCCAAACCTCGCCCCGATTTTTTGGTATCGAAATAAGAAGACAATTTTCTTCCAACATCAGTAAAATGTCCTTCCCCATCATTTTCAAGAAGAACAGGATATTGCAGAATTAATTCCTCTGCGGTTCCGTTAGAAGAGATAATATCGAGGTCGCCGTCATTATCAAAATCGACAAATACGGTTCCCCAACTTCCTTTTCCTGACAAAGATCCTGAAACACCGGCTGATTCAATCACATCTTTATAAAATCCGTTTCCGATATTTTGGTAAAGTGCGCCATAACGCAAATCACCTACCAGAATGTCGATCAATCCATCGTTATTAATGTCGCCAATTGTTCCATGCATCGAACCGGTAGGTACTCCATGCGTATTTACTGCCACACCGGCTTCAATTCCCACATCCCGAAATTTCCCGTTCTCATTTTTGAACAGAAAATTCGCCTGATGATCATTCGCCTGGTAAATATCCAGATCACCATCCCCATCATAATCAAAAACCGTCAACCCCATGCATTTTGAATCGGGATAAAAAAGATTTGCCTCTTCAGTTACATCCTGAAAACGTCCGTCTTTGTTTTGTTTATACAAAAACGAAGCCTGTCCGTTATATTCCGATGGATGCGGCATCATTCCAGGCGTCTGAGTAGACACGTATTCCGGATCAAATGCCAGAAAATTACCAACCATACAATCGAGTAATTTATCGTTGTTGTAATCCCAGAACGAAACGCCAATGCTTAATTTGGTAAAACCATTCAGTTTTTCAGGGCCTCTTAAACCCAGTTTATCAGTGATATCAGAGAATGTCCCGTCTCCATTATTATGGAAAAACACATTAGGCCCATAATTCAGTAAATATAAATCCTGAAAACCATCGTTATCGAGATCGATAGCACCAGCAGCCATGCTCCAGTAACGATCATCAACACCTGCTTTCTCAGCTACATTGGTAAAAGTGCCATCGCCATTGTTTCTATACAACGCATCCGGAGTGTTGGCAAATTCTTTTCCATCTTCAGAAGAAATACCTTCCAAATATGTTCCATTCATCAGGAAAATATCCATCAAACCATCATTGTTATAATCGAATATGGTGATCCCCGAGCCACTGCTCTCAACAATATTCACATAAGTATGATCGCCAAAATTATATTTGAAATCAATACCTGCTTTTTGTGTAACATCGGTAAAAACTTCTTTCTTCTGAGCACTCAGAAACGAGGGAAAAACAAATAATACGATCGATAAAAGCGTCTTAATTCTTACTGTCATTATATGCCTGATTTTTTACAAAATTTCGGTATCCGTCGGTTGTAACGACTCTTGTGTTGTATGTTTTCAAATATTCCTGGTGTTCAGCATTTAATGGATAAATATCATCCTTTGAAGGAGGATATGTTTTCATGCCATGAAAAGGAAGTGGCTCCACCTGATTGCCGAAAGCTGTATTCAGATCACCGTCTTTCACCCAACCCACACTGTGAATAAAGAAATCGCGTGTCCAGCCTTTGGGTAATGGAGGAAGCGAAGCTTCATCAAATGTCAATGTTGTTTCATCACCCGCATTCGAAATTATATATTGATCATCTGATTTCAGCAAGAGTGGCAGTACATCTCCGTAACGTGTATAATTTCCAACAAGGTCAACCCATTTTGTATTTTTATCTACATCGTTGTAATCAAACCAGTGTGGTCCGTACCGTCCACCTTTACGATATGAACGTGAAAATCCCCGATAATGGAAATCAGCTTTCTCCGGGTCCAGATAAGTGGTATTTACCGGAGCATCAGAATCGCCATTAGCAAAGAATATGTAGTCCCAGTATATTTCCATATTGGTGACAATACGAACTCTGTGGTCGTTTGTAAGAAATTTTCCTGATAGATCCACAATCACAGTTTTGTCTTTTCCCATCGGGAATCCAAAGTTTTCGAGTGCATTCTGCCACTCTCCGTTTTTGTTTTTTACCTGAATTACCGGCCACATCGAACTCAGCGCATCGGTTTGCGACAGTGCCACATTTATACTGGCATCAGTCGGGAAAACCCAGCCTTTCATATACAATTTCAGCTGATCGGGTTTTGCTTCTTTTCCCGGATCGAGTGTTAATGAATGCATTTCGGTAATTCCCTGGTATTTATCGGAATTAAATCCCGGCAAGTATACATCATCATCTTTTTCGATAAAAGAGCGCACATCATTTCCATGATCATCAACAGCCGAAACCGGCAGTATTTTTTTACTCACCTGGTGCAGATCGTAACCCGGGAACGGAGGCGGGGTAAATTGCTCCGGAACAAACACATCCACAGAATCAGGATGATCGGCTACTGCCAGCCTGATTTTATCCATGTAAATAGTTTCCCAGAGTTCTGAAGTGACCTGCATCATGTATTTACCATCTTTTGACTGAAGGGCACCCGCGGGTATTTTTATGTAATCGTCGGAAGCAGCAGCAAAACCGTAAGCAGTGTTCTCGCCCATAATTCCAAGTGGCATTCCCAATGCACTACGCCAGGTAATATCTTTTACAAACTCATATTCTTTTCCATTCCAGGTATACAGAAACGGACACGATCCTTTCAGTGTCTGTGCTTCAATCAGAGCCTGATCTACTCCGGGACGGAAAATATTCTGCGGAACTCCGTTAGTCCAGGTGATACGAATGATATCGGCATTTTTACGGTGTCCCAAACCAAAATGTACTCCGGGCTTGGTTACAACCCTTGTTTGATAAAGATCGCCGCTACGCATCTCCACTTTGGCTCCAATCCCGAAATGATTGTTTTTTGCACTTCCGGTGCGGAGCCCAACCAATTTCATATTTACATAATGGTTGATGTTACCCCCATCGTTTCGAAGCAGATAAACGCCTCCGTTTACTCCGGCCAGCAGTAAATCAATATCTCCGTCTTCGTTGTAATCAAACATATCAACCTGACGGGCAGAAAGAACATTTTCAGGCAGCAGATTTGATACGTCTGAAAATTTACCGGGAGCGTCATTGTGGAATAGCAAAAGTCCCCGTTCTGCCTGATTTATTGATTCTCCGGCAATAACAATATCCAGATAACCATCGTTGTCAAGATCAAAGAAACGGGTATCGTATACTTTCACATTTTTAAGCTGAGCAAACATGGTTTTGACATTCTTCAGTGCCGAAAAGCTGCCGTTGCCATGGTTCTCAAAAATCCTAAATTGGCCGGGAGTTTCAGATGTAAGCATCACATCGAGAAAGCCATCGTTGTTAAAATCCCCCACCTCAACAGAGCTACCTTTGAAAGTGCTTTCAACACCAATTTCTGAGGTAACATCTTTAAAAATACCCTGGCGCTGATTTGCATACACCACTGTTCCTGATTCTCCGGTTACAACCAGATCAATATCATCATCATCATCGAAATCGCCAAAAGCGGCGTCGCTGATTTTCAATTTCGTATCGATCCCTGTTTTTTCAATCTGTTCGGTGAATGTGCCATCGTTATTGTTTCTGAACATCAACGGACCGTTATCAGTGGCTTCCAGTAAATCAAGATCGCCATCGTGATCATAATCGAAAAACAGGATCTTCTCTCCCCCGTTTTTACTGCCAATGTCTGCTTTAGGAGTCACATTTTCAAATTTCCCCTGGTCAGCATTACGATAAAGCAAATCTCCATCCTCACTCATAATAAACAGATCGAGAAAACCATCGTTATCAAAATCAGTAAAACTGGCCTCTTCTTCCCTTCCATTTTGTGTGATACCAACTTCCACCGTTACATCACGAAAACGCCCCATTTGATTATTGTAAAGATGATGAGTGTAAATGCCACTACCGGCATCGTAATTCCCTATATAGATATCAATGTCTCCATCCCCGTCGTAATCAACTGATTCAACATGAGAAGCTACTTTTACACCAATGACAGGTGTGGCTGATCCACTAACCATTATTCCGGCAGAAGCGCTCACCTCAGTAAATTTGATTACATCCAGGTACGATTTCTGTTCAACATCCTGAATAATTACATCTTTATTGTACTCGATAAGCGGAAATCCGATAAGGTTGCCGCCCGGCCCTTTTAAATTCATAATACCTGCCTGATATGGCGAGGTTACTTTCATATAATTATGGAAAATAGTAAACTGAATGGCTGCATTATCAAGATCGCCTTTGCGAAGTAAATCAAGTGTTTTGTTGTAATAAGTAATTGCTTCTTTTGGGAATTCCGGAAACTGTTTGGCAATCAGCTCCAGTCGGGCAATGGCACTGTCAGCCTGGTGTTCGCGAATATTGATGTCAATCAGGCTAAGTTGAGGAACCAGGTTTTCCGGTACGTTTTGAACCAGTTTCTCAATACAGATTTTTCGGTTCTTTTGTGAATCTTCGTCCCCAGAGACCGAATATAATTCAGACAAATCGTATAGTACCTTCGCGTGCTTGGGGGCAATTTTCAACGCTTCGTTCAATACTGAAATCGCTTTTCCCCTTTCGTTAGCCATCTCGTAAATGGTTGCCAAGATCAGCCGGATGTCAGCATCCTGCGAATCAATTTCAATGGCTTTTTTGATCTGCTCCTCTGCTTCAGAATATTTTCCCATCCGCAAGTAGGTAAGCCCAAGATTAGCATAGCCAAGTTTATCTTCAGGCGCCATTTCAATGTACTTCAGAAACTCTGTTTCAGCCTCATCCAGTTTAAATTCCTCGAGATAAGCCAGCCCCATGGTTTGAGCCGTCATCAACTTCAAAGCTTCCTGTTTGGGATCCGCTTTTTTTGCAGGCTTGCACGCTGAAAAAGCCAGTACAAGCGCCACTATCACGAGAAGTAAACTGTATTTTTTCATAGCATCAAAAGTAAAACAAATTCGCAATTTTTCGAGTTAAATAACATTCCTGTTCAGAGAGTTTTATTGAATCGTGATCCAGTTTACAGCTTGTTTCCGGTTACCGATTTCATCAAAACGAATGATACCTGTTACCCCATTTTCATCCGCTTTTCTCATAAGCTTTTTAAAGGAATCACCATCAAAACCAGATTCCTTGAGTTTCTTCAGAATCAACCATGTTGCATCGTAGGAATAAACGGCAGTCGGCGAAGCATTTTTTTGGTATTCGGCTTCATAATCTTTTATAAACTGTATTCCTTTGGCACTATTTAAAAAATGCACATCAGGTACTACAACTCCCTTAAAATCATCAAAACTAAAGATGTGAGTCGGATCTTCACCGAGTATTTCAAAGGTTCCGAATATTTCGGGCTGAAAAGTAAGATTTGACAACTCTTTTAAAAGAAGTACCGATTCGTGTGGTTTTCCGAATAGAACCAAAACATTGGGTTTTTCATTGTTGATAACTGATAAAATCCTCTTTACGTTAAAATCCAAAACATTGTACCTGACCTTTTTGGGTTCTTTGATTTTTTCAGCTTCTATTTTTTCCAGAAAGAAGCGAAGAGCATTTTCGGCATCGTATGTACTATCAGAAAGGGCTACAACTTTTCCCGGTTCTTTTCCTGAATAAATCTGGCTGAATAGAGACTGTGCCTGTTGAATATTGTTGGGAGCCATACTGAAAAACCAGGGGACATAAGCTTGTGCCAAAGTAGGGTCACCTGCCCAGGCCGAAACATAAACAACCTGCGTTTTTGAAATAACCTGTTCGGCCAGGTGGGCATTTCTTCCATCATGGCTTCCTACAATCGCTAAAACCTTCTGATTGAAAACCAGATCAACCGTTTGTTTGGCTCCGGTGCCCCATGGCCCCTCCATCGATCGGGTGATCAGTTTGACATTTTTACCGGGTAAGAAGTTTTTCTGATTGGCTTCTTTAACAGCCAGTTCTGCGCCACGTTGTGCATCTTTAAATCCTTTTTCTGAAATCAGCAAACCAATTTTTATTGTGTCTCCGGAGTCAATTACTTGTGCCAACAAAGATACAGGCTCAACAAATAGAAGCATGATAGCAGCTAAAAAAGTGGCTCTTATATTTACTGTTTTCTTCATTCAATTTATTCTTCCACGATAACAGTTTCTATTTTGAATTCTGAAAATTCCCCCAGAAAACAAATTTGGTTGAAATGAATCATTCCAACCAAACCTGATGTTTCCGCCAAGGAACAGAATGAATCATATTCCTGATTCTTAATACCCGGCCATTGATTGAGAGTGACCCCTTTCTTTCATTTGAACTGCCGGGAAGAATTCAAACTTTCCATTAATCAATTTTGCCATGAATATTTCACCAACATCATTCCACGAAGCATCCAATACAATTTTACCGGTAACACCTTCGTAATTTTGGAAAGTTTTCCGATCAGTCAACACATCACGGATAAACACACGATTCAACCCTACCTTTTCAATCGCTTTGATAATCAAATTCATACCATCAAAAGCATGTGCGGCAAAAACATTGGCATCCTCTCCAAACCGTTGGCGGTAATCAGCCTGAAATTTCTTTAAGGCCGGATTATTTGTAGTTGGATTGTATTGACTTGAGGTTACGATTCCTTCAGCGTTCTTCCCTGCTATATCCAGAAATTCCTTTGAAATGATTCGGTCAGAAGCGTAAATGGGCTGCTTCATTCCCATTTCCCGAATCTGATTGACAATCAACGCAGACTCTTTGGCATTTCCCCAAACAATAATCGCTTCCGGATTTTCCTTTTTTATATTGTTGAGTTGCAAGGTAAAGTCGGTTTCCCCATCTTTAAATCGCTCTTCCATTCGCACAGGATGTCCCATGCGGTTGGCTACACCCATAAATTCCATAACCCCTACACGGCCATATCGTGCTCCCGTTCTTATTATGGCAATGCGATCATGACCTTTCTCACCATACACATAGTTTGCCAAGGCATAACAACTTTGACGATCATCACTAATTACACGAATCATCCAGGGAATATTTGTCTCAGTTAAAGTTGGATCTGGATCTCCGGTATTTACCTGCATAATTTCACATTTTAGAGTAGCACGTAATGCAACATGTGTCACAATATCATCAATAGAACCCAGCCAGGCCCAAACTCCTTCATCATCCATAGCAATAACTTCATTGGCAGCAGCTCCCCATAAGCCAACATCGTTGTGTTCCATTAACTTATATGGTATTCCGTTATATCCGCCTCTTTCGTTAGCCTGTTCAATAGCAAGTTTCGAACCGTTTAACATCTGATAACCTAAATCAACAATTGGAGATGTTTCATCAAGAGGTCCGAGAAAACCTATCCGAATCTCTGTTAAATCTGTCGGTGCCTTCTTTTCGCGACCGGCGCCCAGAAATTCCATTGGTTCAACAAAATGGTATTTATAGGCTTTCTGAAAGTTGTTGTAAGGAAAAATACTGTCAGGAGTATTTCCGTACATTATTTTCTCGTCCTGCGCATTCGAAGTATTTCCTGAGAGTAGGAAAAGCAGGAAAAGAAAAAGGATTAATCTCCGGTTACATATTTTATTCATTTTCGTTTGTTTTAGAGATTACTGTTTGATCCGTTCGCCCCGACTTAATCCGTATGACGTTGCTACCCAAATTACATCATCTTTTACATCTACTCCCAACACAAAGTTATGCGAGATGGATGGAGAAAATGCTTTTTCGGTTTTGGTTTCACCTTTTGTTATGATTGCCTTACCGTTCTTATCATTTTCATTCTTTTTATAGGTCACCCAGGATTCTCCATCCGTGATACTCAATCCTTTATCAGTACATAAATAAGCATAATCACCAACCGCACGAACGAAGTTGATAAAATTACTGGCCAATCCGCTGTCGTGGTCGAAATAACCCTTCCAGTGCACTCCATCATAACGGCTCAAGCCAAAATAAGTACCTACCCACAAAATACCATCTGAGTAAGAAACTCCAGTAGTAATATCGTGTACCACTCCGTCATCAGGGAAAAGGTCGATTTCCATGTTCCCATCCGGATCAACATAGTCTCTGAAATGCATTGTTTTGTTATTGTACTCAATCACACCGCCTCCCCAGGCAGCAATCCAGACTTTATTATTGCCGGCACAAACACCATAAGTCCAGGGTTCGTGCATCGGAGCATTTTCTTCGGTAAAAATTTCCCATTCCTTGGTGTAGGTATCCAGTTTCCCGGCACCTCCTCCGGTAGCCACCCAAACATATTTGCCGTCGCAAACAACAGAATACACCAAATCGTTAGCCATTCCACTATTTAACTGGTCATAAACCTCGAATTTTCCTCCTGACCAACGCGTTAAGCCTCCCATTGTTCCAAGCCAAACATCGCCTGTAAGTTCGCTTACATCGATGGCAATAACCCCGTTATGCGATAAACCATCCTCGGTTGTATATGTTGTCCATTTACCATCTTCATAAACAGCCAAACCTTCGTGAGTACCTACTAAAACACGGTCGCCATCAACACGAACGGCATATGTTTTGTTTCCAGGAAGCCCATTTTCTTTTGTGAAATTTTTCCAGTTTCCGTATATCGGAACTGCTTTGGCTTCCTCATCATCTGAGTTTTTATCCGGTTGGGTAAAACCCATAGAAATAACTCCGAATAGTATCACTGCGATAAACGCAAAAAATGAAAGATTAAGCTTAATTCTCATATTTATGTAGTTTAGTTATTTAACTCCGGCTTTTAAAACTTCCTGTTCCTTTGCTTCCAGTTCGGCACTCCCTAACGAGTTCAGATAAGCAATGAGATCGTTGAGCTGCATTTTGGTCATATCATTAACTACACCATGTTTATCTTTACCACCGTATTTCGTCCAGATTTCTTCCAGCGTATACGCGCGACCATCGTGCAAATAAGGTGCAGATGCAAAAATATTATTCAGGTGAGGTGTATCAAATTTTATAGTATCATCTGATTCTGAAAGTGTTCCAACATCTTCAAAACTGAAGTTGGAATAATAAGGAGCCGGGTGACACGTCACACATCTTCCTTTTTCCGGTATTTCCTTCCCGTAGTTGTCGACAGTGCGTTCAAAAATTTCTTTTCCACGCAATTGTGCAGCGGTTAATTCCCCTTTTGGATTATACATCATATTCGGAGGATTTTTTATTCCGGTTAAAATAAATGATGACAAGGCATCAAGATCGGGATAACTGAAAGCTTCAGTACGTGTTAAAACAGTCGAGAAGCGCATTCCATCCTGCTTGTAAACAGACTGATTTAATCCGTTCCATTTAAATGGTGCTGTATGATTGATTTCGCGCAAGGATTGTACATTGGTAACATTTCTACCCATATCTTTTCCTGCCATATTGTATACCAGACCGTCCTCGTGATAGTCGGGATGACAGGTGTAACAAGAGTACTGGTTTTGAAAAGTACCTCCGGCATTAACAAATAATTGTCTGCCCTTTCGGGCAACAGTAACTTTTTGAGTACCGCCCAAATCGATCGGGTCAAGACTTTCCAGAGTATTAAGATCAATAACACCAATATTATCATCCAATTGGTTGGCTACGTACAATCGCGAACCATCAGCCGAAAGAACCATTCCTTTTGGTGCAGCTCCTGTTGGTATTCTTCTTTCGATGTAATGGCGGCTAAATGACAAGTCGTAAGACAAAAATGCGAGTTCTTCTTCAGGATAATTTTGTAAAATATATCGGATAGAATCAAGGTTAATTACTGAGATCCGGTTGACTCCGGTACTGGAAACAAACGCTCTTTTGCCATCTTTACTAACCAGAATATCGTACGGATCGGAATAATACGAATTAGGTTCATCCAATAAAAACTGAACAATTCTTTGTTCTCCGGTTTGTTCAATCACTGCAAATCCATGATTCATCATCCAGCCACGTTCTACCTGTACCATGGGAACCAGGTTCTTTGGCCTGATCAGTGATATTAACGCCATATCACCACCGGGTGTAAAACTTATATTTTCCATCATGTATGCCTCATCAATCCCCAGAATGTTACTGACACGATTTTTTTGGCTATTAAATTCTGTTACCTCCGAAACTAAAGGTTCTCCGTAGGGAACCATGCGGCCTCTTCTGCTTGACACATAAATCTTTTCACCATCAGGGGAAAGCGAAATTCCGGCAGGATTGAACCCGGCTGGCAAACGTTTTACTTCCTGTTTTCTATTTAAATCGATAACTGTAAGATCGGAGCTAAAAGTATTTACGGCATACAAAAATGTTTCATCTGAACTAAGAGTTATTCCTGAAGGTCCGTTGCCCGTACTAATTGTGTCTGTTACCTGTCCTTTTGCAAGGTCAACAATCATCACATTATCTGCCCACTGATTACTTACGTAGGCAGTTTTCCCGTCTTTCGAGAGAATTATACTGTGCGGAAAATCACCAACCTGAATATGTTGTTTCACTTCTTTGCTTTCAACATCCACAACCAACAGCTTATCTGCGTCCTGAGCCACAACATATAAAGTTTTTCCATCATTAGAAATAACCAGATTATAAGGAGAATAATAATCTTTGTTTTGCCATTTTGCAATTGGTCCTTTATCAATCATATGTAAATGACACGATACACAATTCAATGGATGATCTTCTACAGCAGTCATATAATTTACATGCTCTCGCGCAGCTTTCCTTCCCGGAAAATAAATTACCAGACCAATTACCACTATAAAACCCAGAATGAAGTATAATTTCTTAGTCTTCATGTTCATAATCCTTCGTGTTTGAATGTAATCTCAATTCTGAATTGTTTTTTATAATTACAGGGTCTTTTCTTACCGATATTGGCTGACGATTAAATGGCGCCATCTCAGGCCCGGTATGACATCCCACGCAGGCTCTACGTTCGTTTGGACGAATATAATACCAGCTGCCAGGGCCGCTGACCACCTCGTTATCGGCTGAAAGTGTTTGTATACGGAAAGGAACATCGGCTTCTACTTTTATATAAAAGGAACCATCTTCTTCCACATCAACAATACCGAGAACTGAATCAACCCCAATAATCTCTATTTTGTTAGCTTTCGCCTTGTTATGATTATCGCGTACGGATTCAATTCCGTAAAAGTTAATATCCTGGCACATCAGCAAACCCGCCTTTTCCTTTAACTGAATTTCACTTGGAAGATTCTTCGGGCGCTGGTATGCTTTAACTAACACAGCTTCCAAAACATCGAATTTATCGTTTTTATAAAGCTCATTCATTTCTCCGTTTACCGGATCAAACTCAAATAGATTAAATGACTCACTCCCCGACTTTTTGAAAGCTACCATTATTTTATGGGTCAAGTAATTTGCAACTGATAGAAAATCACCGTCCTTGCCTGCTGAAAGATTTTTGTAACTATGCAGCGGCAAGTTGTAAGACAATGAAGCAATGTTGCTTCCCTCTGCATTTTTCTCAACCAAAAGAATTTGTTCATCATCAGTTTCAACCAACTTGCTTCGAACATAGCTTCCTTCGTCACTTTTATAAAAGAATTCGAGTTTGGATCCATCAGGGCGCATAACCATCAGTTTTTGTTTTCCTTCTTCCGGATAAATCTGTTTTTCCATTGCCAGGAAACGTCCGTCTCTCAGTACAGTCAATTCTGCAAATGTCTGAGGACTGAAAGTTATCTGTTGCTGGTTACTTCCATCCAGATTGGCAGTAAAAACCATGTCGCACTCCTTCACTTTATCATCGTTCATTCTTTTGGTAAAACCAAAGCGATTGATTGGCAAATAACTCGGATTGATACAATCGGTTTCACAAAAAGTGAGTTGTTTGGTTTTTCCCGAACCTAATTTCATTTCATATATCTGCCAACGATCACCAGCTTCCTTTTTAGCTGCAAACAGCATATTTTCTCCGTTATAGGATACTGATGGTGAAATCGCTGAAAAAAAATCTTTTGTCAGATTTTTAACATCTTCATTAATACCTGGCATCATGGCAACAATACGTGCTCCTTCAGCTTGTGCTAGATTCCAAGGAGACAAATCAAACGATCCATTCTGCGGTACTTCAGAAACCAGAATTTTCCCCTCCATTGATCCACCTGAGCAAGCTGCCATCAGGCTCGCAACCAGAAAAAGTATGATTGATGTTTTGAGTTTAGTTAGTGTTTCTACCTTCATATCCAGATACTATTCCGGTTCATTAATAATTAAAATCTGATTAGGTCGAACATCGGTAAGTTCTTGTACCTTGCCGGAAGGCCATTTTATTTCGATGTGGTCGACTCTTTCGTTTTGAGCCAGACCGAAATGCATACGCGGATCACCTTGCGAGAGATAACCCGTGGTGCTTTTTTTCTGGGCCACCTGTTTTTTCCCGCCAGCAGAAACAGTTACCATTGCACCAATCCCGTCACGATTACTTTTTGATCCTTTCAGATCGAGTGTGATCCAATTGTTCTGATTCCCTTTGTTATTGCGAATAAATTTACAATGGTTATCAAGGTTCATGATAAAGATGTCAATATCGCCATCATTGTCGTAGTCTCCAAGACAAGCGCCCCGGCCAACATTTTCATCCTGAAAATAAGAACTCAAATCGACTGAAGCGTCACGAAATTTTCCATTTCCAATATTCTCGAACATCTGGTCTTCGTGACCGTACAAATGTTTCAATTCACCATTACTTTTGAAAATATCCACATCGCCATCGTTATCGTAATCCAGAAAACTGGAAGACCACCCCACGAACTGACCTGAAGGTACCGAAATTCCTGCCACATATGATTTATCGCTGAATATACCATCGCCCAGATTCTCATACAGTGAACAGTATGTATCGTCTGAAATGAACATATCGAGCAAACCATCACCGTTAAAATCAGCAAAATCAACCGACATACTTACCGTTGCTTCTCCCGACTGGCTAAATCCCGTTCCCGACATGGTTCCCACATCAGTAAAACCTTTTCCCTCGTCGTTTCTCCATAAGTAGTTTACGGTATGATCGTTAGCCACATAAATATCAACGTATCCGTCAGCATTGTAATCAGCTGCTCCAACTCCCATGGCTCTGCCGTCCAGATCAGTAATTCCCATGGTGGCAGTTACATCTTCAAACGTACCGTTACCTTTGTTGTGAAACAATATGTCAGGTTCACTGTCATACGCCAGCGGGCCAGGAAATCCATCAGGTGCATAATAATATTTATATTCCGGGTCAAAGTCGATGTAGTTTCCCACGTACAGGTCGAGGTAACCATCATTGTCGTAATCCAGCCAGGCAGCTCCAACGCTAAACAGATTTCCTCCCCCGGTATGTGAACGAAGTGTTACATCGGCAAAAGTACCATCACCTTCGTTGTGCAATAACACATTTTCGCCGTAATTACTTAAGTATATATCAGGATAACCATCGTTATCGTAATCGCCTACCGTGATTCCCATGCTATACCACGGGCCACTGGCTTCTGTTTTGTCAGTAACATCCTGAAACGTACCATTACCTTCATTTCTATATAAATGATTGTGTGGTGGATTTTTGGGTTTTTCACCGCTACTCAGCTTTTCAACCCAAGTTCCGCTACATGTGTAAATATCTATAAATCCATCCTGATCGTAATCGAGAAAAGCAGTGCCCACACCACTCGACTCAACAATATTGCTAAGATGGTCGTCGCCAATAGAATGCACAAAATCAAGTCCAATCTGTTCAGAAATTTCCTGGTAAAATTCATCATTTGCAGGGGGAGGATCCAGTTGTTTTATTGTTCCGGCCTGTTTATTCGACTGACAACCGGCCAACACAAGAAATAAAATCACGCTCTTCTTAAGCATTTTGCTATAAAGCAAATTTTTCTTATTCCATAGATTCGCCATTGTAGTAGTTAGTTTAAAGAACATAAATTTAGAAATATATTTCGAACATTTGATCTATTATGACAGATTTCAGAAAATCACGAATAAAAGACATAGTACTCCTTATATCTACATTTATGCCATATTTTAAGTATATAAAAATGTAAAAAAAGAAAACAATCTACAAACGTTTTATGCCTGTTTTAAAATTTCAGTTATTTAACTCAAGGTATATCCCTGCTTTCCATTCAAGGTCATTGCCACCTGAATGCGGATCATTATAAAAAGTCTCAACAATGCGACCAGTGGTTGCAGCCCCTCTTTTTTGAGCTTCTTCATACAACCTGTTCCACGAGTAATTAGAATAACTATAGTTTCCATAGAAATCAGCATGTAAAGCCAGGGAACAAGAAACCTTCTTTAACTTTATTTCAGGATGGATTGGAACCAGGTCAGGGTAAAGTATTGGGAAACAGAAATCAAAATCTATGGAATCCGACCATGGTGTCCAGCTTTTTACCAGAACCATTGGATTTCCGTTTAATCCAAGTTCATTATCTTTTACAAACAGATTAATCATGGTCACATTACGTATCATCTCGTCCGCTTTGTTACATACTAAAGTTTTGGATGAAATAACAACACACGGTACTTCAACAACACTGTCTAAACCGGCAAATACATACCTGAATTCTTTATTTCGTTCAGTTATTTTATCCCGAATGATGATTGCATTTTGCTTAATACTCCTTTTGAATTTGGCATGTGAAAAAAGAATATCCAACCGATTGGCAAGATTTCTGTCTTTATCTGAAACGCCCATCGAAATTTTAGTTACCGAATCATTTTTTTGCTCCAGTTGCCAATCAAAGAAGTAAGTAGTATCCTTTAAGTCGAGTTCGCTACGCAAATATACCCAGGGCTCTTCCTGAATGAAATGCAGGCTTTCAGGTTTTATGGTTTTCCCGTTCCAGTCGTGATGATTCTTGATAAAATCATACGCCAGTGATGAATGCGAGGGCACGGTAAAAATGACTTTATAATCCCAGCGCTTCAGAAAGAAATACCATACTGCCACAAGAAGTAAAACAATTAACCCTAATACTGATAATTTAGTTTTTAGATTCTTCATTATTCAAAAACAGAAATGAGTGAGGAGCATTCACTTTATATTACGTACTTCATTACTTCAAAATCCTGTTCCAAATCAGTTGTCCGTTGTTTGGTGTGGCCAGCAAATAATTGTAGTCGCCAATTTTCACAACGGCTAAATTTCTAATTTCTTTTTGATTATAATTCAAGCCTCTGAATACTCCGTCTGTAATACTTCCATCGGATGAAATTAATATTCCTGAGTTGGCAACATAACGGCCATGATAAGGAGGAACTCCCAGAAAATTACCGGCAGTAAGAACTTCCTTTTTCCCATCGTGATTAAAATCACAAACCTGGAAGCAATTGATCGGTGAAACTTGTAACTGCTTCGAAAAAGGTACGAACTGATAGCCTGAACCTGTATTTTCAAGGTAGCCTGATTCAAGTGTACTTACCTGGAGTAATGAGGCACTATCCAACAACATTTTTCCAAAGATCTGTTCCATTGTTTGCCCCGCAAAATCCCGGTAATTTTCATATTTTGATAAAATTTTTCCTAGCTGACTTTCCAATTGATCCTTCGTATTCACCGGGTAATATTTTCCATCGTTCTCCATTGCCAGAACACTCTCTGTACGTCCGTTCCTATCAAAATCACTGAAATACAAACGCAAAGGATATTTTACGGACGCATGAAATTTTGAATTTTCGCCCCAGTTTCCGAGCAAAAAATCAAGATCGCCATCCCGATCTATATCAAAAGAAACAATGGTTCTCCACAGACCATTTAAATGTTCTGGAAGATAGTCAGCGCTCTCGTCAGTTAATTTTCCATTTTGATTGATAAATACATGTGGACTCATCCACTCGCCCACCACCAGCAAATCGGGTTGTTCATCGTTATTGAAGTCAGTCCAGGTGGCATCGGTTACCATACCCACCTCCAATAGTTGAGGCTGATCGCTGATACTGAAAACGCCATTCCCGTTATTTACCAGCAGGTACGATTCAGGAATGTCTCCAAAATGATACGAAACCGCTCGTCCTCCAATAAAAACATCCTGATCACCATCATTGTCGAAATCGCAAAAACGAGCCACCGAACCATTTGTGAAATAGTCGGGAACTGCAGCTTCATTTTTTGAAAAATTTCCCAAGCCATCATTCAAGTAAACACGGTCTTTCAGTTCAGGCATTTTATTGTAAAACTCACCACCGGCTGATACTACAAATAAATCAAGGTCACCGTCATTATCCAGATCGATAAAATGAGCATCCACATCCTCAAATACAGCATCCTGTTCAAAAGCAGGAACTGTTTTTTCAGTGAAACCATTTTCATCCTGAATATAGAGATGTGCAGCCTTGTGCTTGGCATCTCCCAAATACACATCGGGCAGTTTATCACCATTTACATCACCCACAGCCAGCGCCGGTCCTTCAGCCGAAATCTTATACGGGATCAGTTTCTCCCGATCAAAATCGGAATATGAATTTTCTTCGTGTTTTGCCACAATAATTTTAGTACTATCAGGTGCGTCAAACCAAAGCTCATGCTGAGGGATCAAACGACTCCAGTTAAAAGTGGTTCGTGTTGCATTCGGACTAACTACCAACGTTTGGTTTGCCGCTACATGTTCAAGTTTCTGATACGTATTATCGGGCCAGATAATAAGTACTGAATCTGCGAATTCAGCCGTTTTCAACCCAAAATGTATAAGTGGTTCTACCGAAGACTGATAGCCCCGCGTTGTATTTAACTGTCGCATTTGCAGTTTGCCGTCGCTATACAGAACCGCCTTGGTTCCCAGCCCAAAATCATTTTGGCCGGGATAATCAAATTTCAGTTTTAAATAATTATAGTCTGAAGTGTTTTTATTCTCGTAAATTACCGGACTTGCATTAAAATTATTGGTTATAATGTCGAGATCGCCATCGTTATCCAAATCGCCAAAAACAACCCCATTGCTTTTCAATGTATCTTCAGGTATCCATTTCCCCGATTGGTCGATAAAATCAAATCCGGTTCCTTCAAACACATAATTATGAATGATTCCTGTCGGCATTGCTTTCAGAGCCAGGTTGTCCATCAGGTTAGTATTTTCGAGGGTACTCTGTATTTGCTGGTTCGAAATAAATTTAATGTAATCGAGGTCGTTCGGACGACGTTCGATACCGGTACCTATAAAAACATCAACAATCCCATCCTGGTTGTAATCGGCAATGAGCGGTGCCCAACTCCAGTCTGTAGCTGCAATTCCGGCCAGCAATGCCACTTCGGTAAAAGATTTACCTCCATTATTCAACTGCATCATATTTCGGGAATATTGCGGATGATATCCCAAAGTTTCCTTTAACTGTTCGAGAACCATGCTGTTATCACCATCCGAGGCTTTCAGAACTTTTTCGTCGGGAGGTAACATATCCAGGGTAATCAGGTCCATGAAACCATCGCCATTGATATCTGAAATATCGTTTCCCATCGAAAAACGACTGGTCATTCCAAAATAGTCTTTCAGCCGTTCGGAGAAAGTACCATCGCCGTTATTTATATAGTAGTAATCGTTTTCAAAAAAGTCGTTACTAACATAAATATCGTCCCAGCCATCGTTGTTAAAGTCAGCGATTCCAATGCCGAGACCATAACCAATAATACCTCCATAAATTCCAGCTTCTTCACTCACATCAATAAAATGTCCCCCATCATTTCGAAGAAGTTTATCCCCCGTTTCATATTTTCTGTTCATGCGAAGCGATGAAGCGCCGTAAGATTTTGAGGTATGAACGGCCTGGTTCAACAGGTACATATCCAGGTCGCCGTCTTTGTCGTAATCGAAAAATGCAGCAGTAGATGAATAGGTATCGAAATCAAGACCATATTTACGACCTTGCTCAGAAAAGGTACCGTCACCATTATTTATGTATAACTCGTTGTGACCTTCGAAACCGGAAATACCAACTACTGCCAGCACATAAATATCGAGGTAGCCATCACCATTTACATCAGCCATGATGGCCCCGGTATTCCAGTCAGAATTTCCAGCTACACCTGCTGTTTGAGTTATGTCTTCAAATTTGAAATTTCCTTTATTCAGGTATAATGCATTCTTTTCAAGGTTTCCAACAAAAAAAATGTCAGGTAACGAGTCGTTGTTGATGTCGCCAACTGCAACCCCACCACCATTGTAATAATTCAGGTAATCGAGTATACTCGCCTGCTTCGTATCGTGAACCTTGTTAATGAAATTGATCCCGGTTTGTTTTGAAGTATGCAAAACAAATTGTTTCTTCCCGGATTGGCATGCTAAAAGCAACATTGCCAGCAGAAAAAACAAAAATGCCTTACCTGAATTTATATAGTTGTGCCTTTTCATTATTTATCCCTATTAACAGGTGTTTCTGATTGTTAATTTTTATTTCGCTGAGACTGCGTACCATTCCATTTCCCTGAATGCCGGAGTGTATTACTTCTTTAAATTCGTTTTTGCCTCCCGGAAGCAAGTTGAAGAACCCAGCGTCGAGCTGTCCAAATTGTGGCCGGAAATCCAAATCATTACCGCCTAAAAGGAGATCAGGATAACCGTCTTTATTTATATCATCTACCATAATATGGTTCACACTCGAAAACTGAACACGCGCAGGCAAAGGTTCCACTTTGAATTTCATGTCTCCGTCCTGGTAGGCTACCACACTCTCAAAAACCCTTGTTTCCTTTTGAAGAGAGTTATTCAGAATATCAGATGGAAGTATTTCGTAGATCGATTTTTTCGCAAATTCTCCAAAAGTTAGGTTAGTTTTCTTCAAAGACACAATTTGATTAGTCAAATCTCTTTTTAAAGGAATCGGTTTGTCTTTTCCTTCTATAAAACGCGTAAGAATCTGCTCAACCGTTCCGTTATTATCAAAGTCGTTTATAAACATTTTAGCAGGGGCTTCCGGGCTTGCCTTGTAATACATGTTTGTTCCGCGATTTCCCAATACCAAATCAACATCGCCATCCAAATCAAGATCGGCGGCAGCAACAGCATTCCACCATCCTGAAAGCGAATCGAGACTGGTTGACACTTCACTCAAACGACGACCATTGGAAGAATACACTTTCGGTGCCATCCATTGCCCCACAACAATCAATTCCTTTGTGCTGTCATTATTCAGATCGTACCAGATGGCATCACTTACCATACCAGCTTCCATTAGTTTATAGGCTTTAGCTTCGGTTACATCTATAAAATTCCCCTTACCATCATTTTCCAGCAGATATTGTTTTGGATTGATCCCGTATACTTTTGAAACTCCCAGATTTCCTACAAAAAGATCGGGATCACCGTCGTTGTCGAAGTCATTTGCCCTAACCACCGACGTATTATAACGCATATTGGGTAATGGATTAACCGATCTCGATAAATTCCCTTTACCATTATTCAGGTACAAACGATCGCTTAACAATTCGCTGTTCGAAGGTTTGTCATTTCCACCTGAGCCCACATACAAATCAAGGTCGCCGTCACCGTCGGCATCGAAAAGCAAAGCTGCTGTATCTTCATAGTTCTTATCTGTTTCTAAGGAATTATTTTTTATTTTCCTGAAAGTTCCTCCAGAAGTTTGAAACCACAGTTGTGCTTCCTCACCTGTTGCACCGCCAATGAATACATCATCTAAATTATCATTGTTCAAATCACCAACTGCCACGGCCGGTCCTTCCCGCGAGGACATTTTTGGAATGAGTCCTTCATATTCGAAATCATCATATAAATTCTCGATATGTTTATCGAAGGGAACTTCTTCCTTTTCGAAATAATCCGAATCAAAAACTTTATGAGGAAGGTTTTTATAGTTTTCATTTGCATCCTGAATTGCCAGTTTCAAGAAACTGTTGGCTGGCACATTATCCAGGCGTTGTTTTTTTCCATTCGGCCAGTAAACTACCACTGAATCAGCCTGAGTATGTTTTTCCAGACCAAAATGAAGTTTGTAATCAACCGCAGACTGAAAACCACGAGTTGGATATTCTTCCTGTTTGAGAATAAGATCGTCGTAATAAACATACACGGCAACACCAATACCGAACGTATTCTGCCCGTCTCCTTTTAAATCAACCGAAATAAAATTATTTAAGCCTTTATCCGAAGATGTATTTTTGAGAAGAAAACACTCCTGATTCACATTATTAATTACCAGATCGAGATCACCGTCGTTATCGAGATCTCCATATGCCGAACCATTTGAAAAGCTTGGAACAGCCAGGCCCCATTCTTCTGCCATGTTTGTAAACGAAAGATCGTGATTGTTTCTGAAAGCATAATTGGGTATTGGATTGCTGGGCATTCGATTAATAATGTTTTCCACTTCTTCCTTTTCACCGGTCATCGTCATTTCCTGAACGATCTCATTAGCAAAGTAATCCATAAAATCCATGTCGGTCAGATCGTGATAGATTCCATTTGAAACATAAATATCACGAAAACCATCGTTATCCAGATCAAGTAGCAAAGCTCCCCAACTCCAGTCGGTTTGCGCTACACCACTGTAAAAGGCAATTTCAGAAAAAGTATTATCACCATTATTTAAATGTAAAGCATCCTGCATGTACTGATTGTAGAAACCAAGCTCCTTTTTAAGATTTACGATGTCGTAACTTTCAAATTCGCTGGTATTTTTAAGTCGTTCATCGCCTTCAGGCAACATATCCGTTACAAAATATTCAGGATATCCATCGTTATTAATGTCTGCCATATCAGCTCCCATTGAAGACATGCTCAAGTGCTGAATCCAATCGTGCAAGCTTTCTTTAAATGTGCCGTCTCCCTGATTAACATACAGGTAATCGCATTCATAAAAATCGTTCGAAATGTAAATATCAGGTAACATATCCTGGTTCACGTCACCAACTGTAACACCCATACCAAAGGCAATCAGACTTCCAAAAATACCGGCTTCTTCACTTACATCCACAAACTTCCCGTTATCATTTCGCATCAGTTTATCTCCTCCTCCTTTATATACTTCCGGAAGGTTCCAGTCATGGCTTCTCAGGCCACGCATATTATTGTATTCCAGGCTACTAACCGGTATAAAACTGTTATTCAAAATATAAACATCCAAGTCACCGTCTCCATCATAATCAAAAAAGGAAGCATGAGTAGTATAACCATCGTCATCCAGATTATACTTTGCTGCACTTTCAGTAAATGTCAGATCACCGTTGTTGATGAATAATTCGTTTTTATGATCATCTCCCTCTTTATTTCCGGCATTACAAACATAAATGTCCATCCATCCATCTGCATTGATGTCAACCATTGCAATCCCGGTTGACCAGGCCCGATCACCTCCTACTCCAGCCTCGGCAGTAATATCTCTAAAAGTAAAGTTCCCCTGGTTCAGATATAATTTATTCTTTTCAAGATTAGAGGTGAGGTATATATCTGCCAAACCATCATTATTTACGTCGGCAATGGCCACGGCACCACCGTTATAAAAATTGCGGTAAGTAAATATGTTAAAGTTTTTTTCGTTTACGATTCGGTTTACAAAATCAACTCCACTCTCTTTTGATGAAACGAGATGAAACAAAGTATCGGCAGAACCTATCTTCTCCTTTTTATGACAAGATATTAAAAGTAAAACGCTAACGATTAAGTATAAGATTTTTCTCTCCATTAAGAATTCTTTCTTTATAAATTGTATCGGTTCACAATATTATCTAACGATGATTTAGTATTCCACTGACCGTATTTTTGAATTAACAAACAGGCAAATCTAAAATTTTTATTTCTTTTTCGATCTATACATTAGGTACACATTTCATCCGATTTTTAATCAAATGACCATCAAAAAGCCAGTGAGTCAATACTCACTGGCTTGTCCAATTCTTAAACTAAACTACATTTAAAATGCGAATCGGCTTATCTATGGTTATTAATATCCTGGATTCTGTTGCAGGTTTGGATTTGAAGCCAACTGACCAGAAGAGAACGGGAACAACAAATATTTTGGATCTGATGCCGGTTTTTCCCCCCATGCATCCAAATATTTACCAAAACGAACCAAGTCGTTTCTTCTCCAGTTTTCGTTCCATAGTTCGCGACCTCTTTCTGCAAGCATTTCATCTTCATCAATTGAAGAAAGTTGAGAAGCACCACGAACAGAATGTAATTGATTTACTATTGCAAGCGCACCAGCACTGTCTCCGGTTCTCAATAATGCTTCAGCTTTCATCAATAAAACATCGGCATAACGTAATAATGAGACATCGTTTTCAGGTGTATTGGTATTCTCGTAGTCAGGTGTATATTTCATGATACGGATACCACTTGTTTCCAGGGTAGCGCCACTTGAAATAATAGGACTTTCTTTAGTAAAAAACAATGGATTTCCAGCTCTGTCTTTTAAAGCAGTTCCGGTTTCATCATACTGTTGTCCGTAGAGTAAACCAGCTTCCAAACCAGAGGCAGCTTTTACCGCTGGTACTTCTCCATGTTTACGAATATCATTGTCTTCAAATGAATCATAGAAATCAGCCAAAGTAGTAAAACCATTCCATCCACTTGGTTTTTGGTTGTAATGTAACGTTGCATAATAACGGCCAGATACACCACTTGAGCGAATACCTCTAATGTTATGTACACTCAAGATAAATTCACTGGAATTTTCGTTATCTGAAGAGAACATTTTATAATAGTCGCTTTCCAATGAGTAATTACCTGAACTAATAATTGCATCACAGTTACTAATTACTTTACTCATATTATCATTTGAAAAAGTAAATGACTGGCGATCACTATCATAAACGTCTTTATTCAGATAAGCTTTTGCAAGTAAAGCGTGTGCTGCTGCTTGAGTAACGACCCATGAATCTTCGTTCGTTGGTAAATTACTCATAATCGCTTCCAATTCGCTTATTACAAAAGCAATAGCTTCTGAGCTTGTCATAACATAAGGATCTTCAGACAACGCTGAACCGGGATCACGCATTGGCACCTGGCCCCAACCATCCACGATATAAAATATATAGAATGCGCGAATAAAACGGGCTTCGGCCTCTTGCTGAGGAGTGCAGTCGTACTGAAGAAGGTCAATAGCAGAGAATAATCCTGCAGTATACATTTGATAAGCACCCATAATGGTAGAATGTTCAGGGTCCCATTTGTGCTGGTGCAAAGCACGCCATGCGCCATTGTCGTCCCAGTCTCCACCTCTTGTTGGTTGGATAATATCATCAGAGGTATGCTCAAATGTAATATTGTCGCCAACACTACCAAGAGTAATATATAGCTCAGATAATAAATCAGAAACACTAGCAGCTGTTACCTGATCTTTCGTCAAGCGATCTTGCAGGGTCTCGTCCAGATTTGTACAGCCAATTCCCACAACTGTTATCGCTACAAATACGGCAAAAAATTTCAATATATTTTTCATAATAATCTAATTCTTTATTAATTAAAATGACACGTTCAGACCAAAGGTAAAGGTTCTTGAATTTGGATAAGGAACATAGTCGATACCAAAAGAAGGAACACCATCAACCGCTTTGTTCACGTTAACTTCCGGGTCAAATCCGGTATATTTTGTGAAAAGCAACAGGTTCTGTCCAGTCAGTGACAAACGGGCGGTTTCAAACACCCAAGGAGCTTTTTTGAAAGTATAACCTAAAGTCAGGTTATTCAAACGCAGGAAGTCGCCGTTTTCAAGATAACGGGTTGATCCGGATAACGCGTTATCCGGGCTTTCACCTGGCAAAGTATAGATTGGAGAGGTGTTACGTCCTTTAGCAGGGTTACTGGCAACCAGTACCGAAGTGGCTGTGTTGTCGTAAACCTGATGGCCAAATGCTCCGTTAAAGTTTGCAACCATATCCCAGTTTTTATAACGCAGGCTTGCAGAAATACCTAAAATTTGGTTTGGATTAGGATCGCCCACATATTGTTTTCCTCCTTCTGCATACTGGCTTATCCCCTCACTATTAAGTCCTTCGAAAACGAGAAGATAGAAAACATTTAATGGTTGACCTTGAACAAAACGCTGGCTTGTAACACCCGACATACCCTGTCCGTGCAAACCACCGGTTTCTACGATACGGGCAAAGTTTTTCAATTCGTTGGTCAGGAAACTAATATTGGCAGTAAGATCAAAAGAGAAATCTTTTGTATCAACAATTCGCCCACTTAATGAAACTTCAACGCCTGAATTTACTACATCTGCATCAAGGTTGGTCCAAACCTTACCTGATGATGGTGAAGGATAAGCTGCTTCAGCATAGAATAACAGGTCTTTTGTTTGTTTGTTAAAATATTCAACTGAACCGGAAAGTCTTGAATCCAGAATTGTAAAATCCAGACCAACGTTAAAAGTGGTCGAGGTTTCCCATTTCAAATCCGGGTTATCAAACTGTGAGCGTGTTAATCCATCACGGGTGATACTGTACTGTGCTTGTGATGCACCAGCCGGGAATTCCTGGTTACCTGTTTGTCCTCATCCCAAACGCAATTTTAAATCGTCAATTGCATCAGGAATAAAAGATTCTTCAGAAATACGGTATGCAACAGCTGCTGATGGGAAATAACCATATTTATTATTGGTACCAAATTTACTTGAGCCATCAGCACGCATGGTTGCAGTGATCAGGAATTTGTCGTACAGGCTCATATTCACCCTTCCGAAGTATGACTGCAATTCGGTGGTTGGATCGTAATATGAATAAACCCCTCTTGTGTCCTGAGAAATTGCTTGCAACTGGTTTACATAAGCAACCTGATCATATGTAAAGTCCTGACCAGAAACACCTCTCCCCCAACGCTTAGAAATCTGGTAAGAATAACCAGCCATGGCATCAAAACGAATATCATCACTGAACATTTTATTATAGGTCAATGTGTTTTCAACTAATTTACTGTCGATAAACAAATCAGTAACACTTACATTACCTCTTCCGTCAATTCCTGAATAAAATAAATCTCTCGAACTGGAAGCACCACGTGTCGAGTGTGACATATCCCAACCAAGGTTCACTTTATAGGTTAAATCCTTAGTAATTTTTAAAGTTGCCGACATGTTAGACAAAATACGTGTTGTACTTGCATTGTCCTGAATCATATCTAACATAGCAAGCGGGTTGGTCAGGTCAAGATACAATTGATTATACGATCCGTCTGATTTATAAAGAGCATCAGTTGGGTTCCAGGCCAAAGCATTACTCAATAAACTACCTGTATAACCTGCATTTGTTGAAATAGGTGCATAACTGTCCTCCACCTTAGAAGTAATCATATTTAAATCAACTGTCAATCTTTTATCGAAGAAATCCTGCGTCGATGTCAAGTTAGCAGTATATTTTTTTAATCCACTATTTTTAATAACACCTTGCTGATCCTGTGCACTTAATGATAAACGATATTTCATATCTGCATTACCACCTGTAAATGCAACGTTATGGTTATGAGACAGTGCTGTTCTGAAGATTGCATCCAAAGCATTAACATCAGCACCATGGTTCTGCGATGGAGAAATAGCTGCAAATTCACTTGCTGAATAAACCGGAATTAAATTAACGGCATTGGCAAAACTGAATGATCCATTGTATTCAATGCGGTTTTTACCGGCAGATCCTTTCTTGGTAGTAATGATAATTACACCATTTGCACCACGCGAACCATAAATAGCCGTTGCAGAAGCATCTTTTAAAATGTCCATCGATGCAATATCGCTCGGATTGATAAAGTTCAATGGGTTACGTGAATCAATATTACCAAAACCGACATCAGCACTTGCTGTAGTGGTTCCTCCTGAAAGTGGTACTCCGTCAACTACGATCAAAGGATCGTTTCCTGAACGAACTGAAGAGTTACCACGAATGCGGATAGAAGCACTTGCACCTGGATCACCACTTGAGTTAGTTATCATTACACCTGATACTTTACCTTGAATTAAATCACTTGGTGAACTCTGGACACCACGGTTAAAATCTTCTGTTTTTACAGAAGCTACAGCACCAGTAGCATCTTTCTTTTTAACGGATCCGTAACCGACTACCACAACTTCATCAAGCGACTCAGTACTGGTAGCCAATTCAACATTCATTGTTCCACCCGAAGAAACTACTTTGGTTACATCTGAATAGCCAATGTAGGAAAACATCAGGTTTGAACCAGTAGGTACGCTGATTGAATATTCTCCATCAAAATTGGTTATAGTTCCGGTAGTTGTTCCAACAACTACAATGGAAACCCCAGGTAAAGGCTCCTGAGAATCTTTGTCTACAACTTTACCTGTCACAGTTACTTCCTGAGCGAAAGCAGTTGTGATCATAAAGAATGCGGAGAATAGAAATAACACCGCAAATTTTAGTTGATTGTTCTTCATAGTTAATTAAATTAGTAAATAGATTTGTGTTAAATCAATATTATTTAGTAAGCCTGTTCTTTATAGTTTTAGCCAATAACAAAGATAAGCCTGACTATCTGGCGGATTAATCACAAATGATACGAAACCATAAATACATGTTACACTTCTTTCATAAAACATGTCCCACGTTCAGTTATGTTTCGTATCGTTTAATTATGTTACTATATTTTCCGGAAATGTAATCTATACACTTTACACTTAGCGCTTTTGAGGCACGATTTGAAAAATTAAAAGTGTATATGTAGCACATATTCTGTTAATTATCTTAAATTTGAATATTATTTAAAACTAAACTACTTTGACTAAATACGGCTTGTTACTTATTCTGATTCTATTCTTTCAGGATAATATTCTTCTCGGTGCCGAACATAAGTATAGAGTTGGATTTTCTCAGTGCACTACTTCTGACCTTTGGCGACAGACTCAGTTGCGATTAATGGAAATTGAACTGTCTTTTTATCCTGAAATAGAACTTATCGTCAAAGATGCAAACGATAACACCAACAATCAAATTCATCAAATTGATGAACTTGTAAAAAGTGGTATTGATCTTTTAATTGTATCGCCGAACGAATCTAAGCCAATCACTCCAATTGTAGAAAAGGTATATGACTCTGGCATTCCTGTCATTATAATTGATCGCAAAGTTCAAACAGATCATTATTCTTCATTTATTGGAGGTGACAACTTTATTATCGGAGTGGAAGCCGGAAATTACGTGGCAAAAATCCTTGAAGGACATGGTAAAGTTTTGGAAATAAAAGGACTTGAAGGTTCATCTCCTTCAAAAGAAAGGCATGATGGATTTATGAGTGTTCTGAAAGATTTTCCAGATATAGAAATCGTAAAATCTGTGTCAGGAAACTGGAAAGAGGAAAGTGCCAACTACCTGATTAATGATGCTTTAAAGAACGGGATTAAATTTGATCTGGTTTTTGCACATAACGACGCTATGGCAAAAGAGGTTAGAAAAGTAACCCAGCAGTACAGAGATACCCGTGACATTTACGTAATTGGAGTTGATGGATTACCCGGAAATAATGGTGGTATACAAATGGTACTGGATAACGTACTAAATGCCACATTCATGTACCAAACCGGGGGAGCACTGGCTATCCAAACCGCTAATGATATTTTGAATAACCGAAGAGTTTCGAAGCAAAATATTATTCCAACCATAACCATCGACAAAAAGAATGCTCCGATGCTTAAAACCCAAACTGATCAGATTGAACTGCTTCACAATAAGATAGAACGTCAGAAGCTATTGCTTACAATAGAATCCAATAAAAACAGAACTCAAAGCATTATCCTTTTTTTTCTCATCTCAGTACTGGTTCTTACAACAGCGCTAATCCTGATGATCTATTTTAACTTAAAAAGCAAAAAAACTGTAAATAAAGTTCTGGTTGAGAAAAACAATGAAATTGAAAAACAAAACGACCTCTTAAAAAAACAACACGAACAACTAAAAAAAATTGACGAGGAACTACAGGAGGCCACCCAGGCAAAACTCACCTTCTTTACAAATATATCTCACGAGTTTAAAACTCCTTTAACATTAATAAAAGGCCCGCTCGAAAATCTGTTGGAAGATAATATGAAACCCGCTGATGCAAAGAAGATGTACCAGATTATGTATCGAAACACAAGCAGGCTGCTTCAAATGATTAACCAGCTGATGGATTTCAGAATGGTTGAAAATAAGAAAATGAAAATCAAGGCCAGCGAAAACAATCTGGAAGAGCTGATTGCAGATGTTTGTGAGTCGTTTAAAACACTGGCTGAGAAGAAACACATCAATCTTAGTTATCATTTTGCAACAGACCAACGCTTAATTTGGTTTGATTACGAAAAAGTTGAAAAAGTAATATTTAACTTGCTGTCGAATGCATTTAAATTTACACCAGCAAACGGACAGGTCTTAATCAATGTAACCAGTTTTCGAATAGACAATCCAGGATTATTTTCAGAAGAAGTTTGCATTGAAGTAAAAGATTCGGGAGAAGGAATTCCTGAAACTGAACTGCCAAAAATATTCGATCGCTTTTATCATACGGGAGACTCAAAGATTATTAAAGGGACCGGTATTGGCTTAAACTTCTCCAAGGAACTGATCGAGCTTCACCGAGGTAGAATGACAGTAAAAAGTAAAGTGGGCGAAGGAACCTCCATCACTGTATGTCTGCCTGTGGGTAACCTGCACCTTGTTGAAGAAGAAATGGTAAAAGAACGCACAGCACCAAACAATAAAACTTCAGAGATAACCATATTAGCTGATTCTGAATTGGTTGAAGATACGAGTATACATGATCATGATAATCAAAAAATACCTTCAATCCTGATTGTGGAAGATATGCCAGATGTTCTTGAATTTATCCGGATTGGATTAAACGGCGATTACAATATTTACACTGCTACTAATGGGGAAGAGGGAATCCGGCGCGTGATGGATAAAGAACCTGACCTAATTATCAGTGATGTAATGATGCCAGAAATGGATGGCTTTGAAATGACAAGAAAATTAAAATCAGATACTAAAACCAGTCATATTCCGATTGTTTTGCTTACGGCTAAAACTTCAGTAAAAGATAAAATTGAAGGCATTGACGGAGGTGCCGATTTCTTCATTGAGAAACCCTTTAACAGTACGCTATTAAAATCTAGTATCAACAATCTTTTGTTGTCAAGGAAAAAACTGCGTGAACATTACCGCGATACTCTTGATTTTAGCCATTCGGAAAATGAAATAAACCATGTTGACAAACAGTTTCTGGAGAAACTACGAAAAACAATTCTTGAGAACCTTGGCAACGAGGAGCTAAACGTAGATGAATTAGCTTCCATTCTGGGAATTTCGCGTGTACATTTATATCGGAAAGTGAAGAAGTTGACAGATATGTCGGTAAGTGAATTTGTAATTTCGATTAAACTAAAGAAATCACTTGAATATCTTCGAAACAGTGGAAAAACCATTACGGAAATTGCCTATGAAGCGGGTTTCTCTTCTCAGTCGTATTATACCCGTTGTTTTAAGGAACAATTTAAAATTTCTCCGAGTGATTACGTAAAACAACATCGGCAATCAAATTAGTTTTGTCCAATCAGTGATCTAATTCTTAAAATAATTTGTGGTTAGCCATTTCTGCCACATCAACACCAATCTTATTTATCATTTCAATCATCGGGTAACTTTTCCAGAATAATTGTCTGCCACCAGGTTACCTTAGAAATTATCTTCGACCGCTACCAGAATTTTTTTGTTGACGTTCTTCATCAACAATTGCTTTAATCTTTACAAAATTGTCGGGTTGTCCGTAAGCATCATTAAAGAAAAAGACCGTCAGGTTTTGAGAAACAATGCCACCTGGCTGACCCTATGAACAACAATTAGAATACTGATTGAAAATAAAAGTATCCTGTCTGTAACTTTTATGGCAGTTTAGAGTCTACTGAACATATGAATATCTGTTATGAGTACCAAAAATATAAATCGTTTCCCTTTTCTTAAACAAACACTTTTCTGAACAAAAATTCGTAGCATTTTTATTATAAGAAAAATTATTATAACTGAATATGAGGCATTTAAAAATATTAATTAACTTACTCACATCAACCAGCGAAGCTCCTTAAAGTCCCTTATTATGATCAAGAATATTATAAAAACAGCAATCAGACACATTTTCAAATATTTCGGATATAGCTTCCTGAATATATTTGGACTAACTCTCGGCATCGCAAGTTCACTATTTCTGATCATATATGTTTCTGACGAGGTTAGCTACGACAGTTACCACGAAAAAGGCGACCGTATCTATCATGTTTCATCCACGATAACTGAGCGTGACGACCAGTTTACATGGGTTGTCGCACAAATTCCGTTCGGGCCGCAGGTTGCACAGGATTACCCCGAGGTTCAGTCTTATGTTCGTTTTATTAATATGCCCCGGGAATTGTACAAATACGAAGAGAACGAATTTAACGAAGACAATTTCTTTTATGTCGATTCAACGCTCTTCGATATTTTTACTTACAAGGTAATCGAAGGCGACGCCAAAGCGGCAATAAGCCAACCAAATAAAATTGCTTTAACACAAAAAACAGCGCTAAAATATTTCGGAAAATCAAATCCAATTGGAAAATCGTTAACTGCCGGGAATAAAACCTATGAGGTTACCGCCGTTCTTGAAGATGTTCCGTTTAATTCTCATTTTCGTTTTGATGCGGTTGCTGCGCGTAATAATCTGCCAAAGCAGATCGGCAGTTGGGGAAATTTTGGCGTTTTCACCTATCTGCTGCTTCCCGAAAATATTGATGTAAAAGCCTTTGAATCGAAATTGCAGGGAATGTATGAAAACTACATGAAATCGATTTTTGAAGCACTCAATATCAATATTAAATACAGTCTTGAACCGATCAAACATATACATCTCTATTCAACAAACGCAGGGGAACCTGAACCGACGGGAAGCATAACATTTGTCTATATTTTTGCGATCGTGGCATTTTTCCTGGTGTTAATTGCTGCGATGAATTATATGAACCTTGCTACTGCCCGATCAACCAAAAGAGCAAAAGAAGTAGGATTAAGAAAAGTAGCAGGTTCCAGGAGAGGCCCCTTGTTGCTGCAATTCCTTTCAGAATCTGTATTCCTTACATTAATCTCGCTTTTAATCAGTATTGTTCTCATTATTATATTTCTACCGTCATTTAATTCGTTAACCGGAAAATCCTTTGATTTGAGCATTCTGATTAGTCCGGTAGTATTAATCACGCTTTTGGGTATCATGCTGATTGTGGGTATTCTTGGAGGAAGCTACCCGGCATTTTATTTATCACATTTTAATCCAAGCACTGTTCTTAAAGGCGAATTGACACAAGGATCTTCCGGCAGCTATTTTCGTAAAATTCTCGTGATCATCCAATTTTCAATTTCGGCAATCATGATCATTTGTACTCTTGTCGTTTTTAATCAGTTAAATTATTTAAAGACGATGGATCAGGGATTTGATCAAAAGAATGTAGTCGGGTTAAGGCTAAACAGAGATATGATAAATAAATACCAGGTACTAAAAACTGCCTTACTCGAATATCCCGGAATTAAATCTGTTTGTTCTACAAATACTCCCATTGGCGAGGGATCAGGTAAAATAATATTTAATGTGGAAACCGACATGGGGATGACTGAACGAGGTGTCAATTTCGCTATTGTCGACCATGATTTTATAAATACACTGGGAATAAAAATTGTGGAAGGAAGGAATTTTCAACGTGATATGCCATCTGATACCCTTTTAGGGGTAATCGTTAATCAAACTTTTGTTAAACGCATGGGGTGGAAAGAAGCGCTTGGGAAAAAAATAGAGATTTACCAGAATACCGACGCATTAAACGCAAGAGTTGTAGGAGTCATGGCCGATTATCATCAAACCGGAATGTACAATGAAATAGAATCGCTTTTACTTACCTATAGGATCGACAATAATATCATCTATATAAAATTAGATGATAAAGATGTTGGCAGTGGTATTAGTTACATTGAATCACAATGGAAGGATGTATTTCCCAATCAACCATTTACATATACTTTTTTAACCGACAGATTCAATAATCAGTTTGAAGCAGACGAAAAAAGAGGTTTAATTTTTACCATGTTCACCATTCTTGCAATTATTATTGCCTGTCTGGGGCTTTTTGGTCTGGCTTCATACATGGTTGAACAACGAACAAGAGAAATTGGTGTCAGAAAAGTATTTGGAGCCAATGAGGCTATTATTCTGCAAATGATCCTGAAATATTTCCTCAAACTTTCCGGAATAGCTATTTTAATTGCCATTCCGGTTGCCTATTACTTTATGCACAACTGGTTGCAAAATTATGTATACAGAACTAAAATCAGTATTTTACTTTTAATCGGAGCCTCCTTAATTACAGTTATGATATCATTGATTACCGTGGGTTATAAAGCTTACCAGGCAGCACTCTTGAATCCGGCAGAATCTGTTAAATCAAAGAATTAAATTATTTCAGCCTACTAAATTTGATATATAATGAGCTTTCAAAAGGTAGTAATCCTGATTTTTATTTCATTATATGCCTGGAGCTGTTCCGAAAAAATAAGGAAGTTGCCTGATCTATTTCAATGATGCACATGAAATTTCACCAGTAATTGATGAATATGGGGAATGTGGTGGAGTGGCACGATTAAAAACGGTTATCGATAAATACAAACCGAAACAAAAGCCAGTTCTAAATCAAGATTTCATTGGAACTCCCCTTCAGGATGTATCCAAATAAAAATGGATTCGTAAATCCTAAAATCGGTTATAACAAAATATCCGATACAAAATCAGCTTATTATGCTTATTCAGTTTCTTTTACTGGCTATTTTTGGTATTGCTATGGCTCATTTGGAAGGTGTGGTAGTTGTCTACCTCAGAAAAGCCTTCGGACTTATTGATTCAGAAACAGAATCAGGAAATAAAGAATTACTGGAACAGATTCCACGACGTTATATCAAAATTGAGATAACCCGCGAGGCAGCGACTATTGTCATGCTCGTTGCTTTGGCTTTATTGGCTGGCCAATCGATATTGGAACAGCTCATTGTTTTTCTCTGGACATTTGCCTTTTGGGACCTTTTCTACTATGTATCACTTTACATTGTTATTAAGTGGCCTCCCCGACTTTCCACTATTGATGTATTGTTCCTGATTCCTCGTCCGTGGATTGCCCCGGTCTGGTTTCCTGTTGGGGTATCATCACTGACCATTATTTTGATTGCTGTGTTTTACTTGCTACCCGGATTGCTTTAAAAGCGGGTGAAACCAAAACAAAAAAGGCCAGCTTTTGCTGACCTTTTAAGTGGGCGATGACGGATTCGAACCGCCGACCCTCTGGGTGTAAACCAGATGCTCTGAACCAACTGAGCTAATCGCCCTTTTATATAAATCTTGTTTCTGAACGTGCCCCCTTTTCCAGAAAGGCGCTGCAAATATATAAGCTATTTTTAGTTCTGCAAAAAAAATGTAAAAAAATCATTACAAAATTTCGGCCACTACAAAAGTGCTGCCTCCAATAAAAATCAGGTCGTGTTTTTCAGCGTTTTTTCGGGCTTCTTTAAAACCTTCTGTCACCGATGAATAGCTGTTTCCATGTAATCCAAAAGATTCAGCCCATCCTTTCAAAACATTCTGATCAAGCGCTCGTTCAATGTTTGCTTTAACGAAATAATAGGTCGCATTTTTAGGCAGAAGTGCAAGCACTTTGTCCGGGTTTTTGTCTCCAACTGTACCGAAAATAAAATGTAGTTTTTTAAAAGCTGTATTGTTAATTTGTTCTACAACAGTTTTAATGCCGTCTTCGTTGTGGCCCGTGTCACAAACAACCAGCGGATTATGACCGAGTATTTGCCAACGCCCTTGTAAACCGCTTATTGAACAAACATTACTCAATGCCATTCTTAAATGATTTTCAGAAATGCCGGCACCTTTTTCATTCAGCAGGTCGACTGCTTTTAAAACTGCAGGTAAATTACTATGCTGGTAGCTTCCCAAAAGATCCATTTCAAGATCTTTGTAAAAAAGTTCACCTAAATGGTCCACCCGCAGATTTTTCTTTCCATTGATTCCCTGCATGGCATAACTTACACTGTATTCCTGATCGGCAAAATAAATGGGTGCATTTTCCAAATTTGCCTTTTTCTGAAAAACATCGCTTGTTTCTGCCTGAGAGGTTCCGATTATCACCGGCACCGAAGTTTTGATAATCCCGGCTTTCTCAGCGGCAATTAATTCAAGCGTATTACCTAAAAGATTGGTATGATCCAAACCTATATTTGTAATGATACTCAATTCAGGAGTGATGATATTCGTAGAATCCAACCTGCCCCCGAGCCCCACTTCAATCACTGCAAAATCAACTTCCTGTTTCGCAAAATAATCAAATGCCATGGCAACGGTAAGCTCAAAAAAAGAAGGTTCTATTTTCCACAGTTCATTGTTAGTTCTGTAAAGATCCACCCAACGAACAACCTCGTCTTCCGGCATCATTTTGCCATCAATCCGAATTCGTTCTCTGAAATCTTTTAAATGAGGAGAAGTATACAGACCTGTTTTATATCCGGCTTTTTGAAGAATTGCTGCCAGCATGTGCGAAACAGAACCTTTGCCATTAGTGCCCGCCACATGAATTGTTTTGAATTTCCGGTGCGGATGCCCATACAACTCATCCAGCTTCAACGCATTATCAAGGTTGTTTTTATAGGCAGCCGGTCCACTCCGCTGGAACATGGGAAGACGTGTAAAAAGATAATCGAGTGTATCGCTGTAATTCACGCTAAGAATTATTTATTAACGGGTACAAGTTTATTAATTTTTAGGCGACTACCCTCGCAGTCTGATCAATTTATCTACATTTAAGAAATTCTATTTTTGTATGCTAAGTAAAACCAAAAAAAGTAAAATTTTCGTTCTGGACACTAACGTAATTTTACACGACCACACCTGTATTTACCAGTTCCAGGATAACGATGTTATCCTTCCGATTACTGTCCTTGAGGAACTGGATAAATTTAAGCGAGGCAACGATCTTATCAATTTTCAGGCACGCGAATTCACACGCTTGCTCGATGAAATTGTAGGAGATGAACTTTTTAACGGCGGAAAATCGTTGGGTAAGGAAAAAGGCAACCTGTGAATTGAAACCGGAAAACCTTTTTCGGAGGAATTGAAAACCTCGTTCCGTGAAGACATTCCGGATCACCGGATTTTATCTATCGCCGATTACATTTCGAAAGAATACCCCAAACGAAAAACAGTTCTGATCAGCAAGGATATCAATCTGCGCATGAAAGCGAAATCGCTTGGTATTCAGGCTGAAGATTATAAGACCGACCAGGTAACCGATGAGCATATTCTGGACAAGACAGTAACTACCTTCGACAATTTTAGCGATACTTTGATCGACAAGTTATACAACGAGGGTAGTTTTGCCAAAACCGAGGCAGCTAAAGATTTTAATCCGGAAGCCAACGAGTGTTATATTTTCAGGGGAAATTCATCAAGCGCACTGGCCCGTTATGATTCGAAAGCTGAACGCGTTTACCGCGTTGAGAAAAACTCAGCATACGGCATAAAACCCCGGAATGCAGAACAGACTTTCTGTTTAAACATGCTGATGGACCCGGAAATCCGTCTGATGGGAATCACCGGAAAAGCCGGTACCGGAAAAACCTTGCTGGCCCTGGCTGCTGCCATCGAACAACACCGTCAGTACGAACAGATTTTGCTGGCACGTCCGATTGTAGCACTAAGTAACCGCGATATTGGTTATTTACCTGGAGATGCTTCTGAGAAGATCAGCCCATACATGCAGCCGCTATTTGATAACCTGGCTGTAATCAAACATACATTTAACCCACGCAGCAACGAATACCAGCTCATCGAAGAAATGGTAAAAGAGGAGCGTTTAAACATTACACCGTTAGCTTACATTCGCGGACGCAGTTTAAGTAACGCCTTCTTCATTATCGACGAAGCGCAAAACCTGACACCGCACGAAATCAAAACTATTATTACCCGTGCCGGAGAAGGAACAAAAATGGTATTTACCGGTGACCTTCAGCAAATTGACTCGCCCTATCTCGATACCCGGTCGAATGGACTGGCTTACATGACAGATAAAATGCGTAACCAGGAATTGTTTGCACACATCAACCTTGTGAAAGGCGAACGAAGTTACCTGGCCGAACTGGCAGCAACTTTACTTTAAAATACAGAACCCGGAGTTTTTCTCCGGGTTTTTTCTTTCAATCCCTTGAAATATAACGAACTTGCATTTTAATACTTTTTTCTACCTTTGCAGCCTATTTAGAAAGGATTTAGATTAGGATGGATTATCAGGGGAAGAAAGCCGCGTTTTATACATTGGGTTGTAAACTGAATTTTTCGGAAACCTCCACCATTGCCAACTCTTTTAAGGAGGTTGGTTTTGAACGTGTTGAGTTCGACGAGAATGCAGATGTGTATGTGATTAACACCTGCTCGGTAACTAATCAGGGCGATAAAGAAAGTCGCAATATTATTCGCCGTGCCGTTCGTAAAAACCCAAATGCCATGGTGATTGTTGTGGGTTGCTATTCTCAGCTGAAACCCGAAGAAGTAGGGCATATTGAAGGCGTTGACCTGGTGCTTGGTACACAGGAGAAGTTTCATGTTCCGGCCTTTCTTGGCGATTTGAGCAAAAAGGAAACCACGCAAATACAAACCACCCGGCTTGCCAATATCAAAAATTATCACCGCGCTTTTTCGTGGGGCGACCGCACCCGTAGTTTTCTGAAAGTACAGGATGGTTGTGATTACTACTGTTCGTTTTGTACGATTCCGTTTGCACGCGGACGAAGTAGAAACGACACCGTTGAAAATACAGTAACCGAAGCTGCCAAAGCCGTTCAAAAAGGTTTTAAAGAGATTATTCTTACCGGAGTAAATATTGGTGACTTTGGAAAATCGACCGACGAAAACTTCCTCGATCTGCTAAAAGCACTTGAAAAAGTGGATGGACTGCATCGATTACGTCTTGGCTCAATTGAACCCAATCTTTTAAAAGATGAAATCATTCAGTTGGTGGCCGGATCAAAAGTAATTATGCCGCATTTTCATATTCCATTGCAGGCAGGCTCCGATGAGATTCTTTCACTGATGAAACGTAAATATTCAACGGAGCTTTTCAGAAGAAGAGTTGAACGTATTCGTGAAATTGTACCACATGCTTTTATCGGTGTAGATGTAATTGCCGGAACCAATGGCGAAACAGAAGCACTTTTCCAGGAATCCTATGATTTCATCAATAGTCTTGAAATTTCTCAACTTCATGCTTTCACTTACTCTGAAAGAAGCGGAACACAGGCACTGAAAATTCCATGGACGGTTGAGCCCGAAGACCGCAAACGACGGACACAGATGTACATCAATCTTTCGGAAAAGAAACTGCGTGCTTTCTATGAAAAAAATCTTGGCAGCGAGCAAACGGTCTTGTTTGAAGAAAATCAAAAGAATGTAAAAATGACTGGGTTCACCGAAAACTACATCAAAGTGGAAGTAACTTACCAGGACGAACTGGTGAATAAACTGGGCAGGGTAAAATTAAAATCAATTTTACCAAACGGACACGTTGAAGTTGAATTCTGCCACTAATAATCAGTAACTTTACCCTAAACAATTCAAGAATGGATTACAAAAAACTTTGTTTCCAGGTTCAGGATATTGCGCGTGAAGTTGGTGCATTTATTCGCGAAGAACGAAAGAATGTTTCTGCGGATAATATCGAGATTAAAAGCGTAGCCAGCCTGGTTACATATGTAGATAAAACCGCCGAGAAAAAAATTGTAGCTGCACTGAAACAATTGATCCCGGACTCCGGTTTTGTGGCCGAAGAAGGAACAGCTGATTCCAACAACGAAAAATATACCTGGTTTGTCGATCCACTGGATGGAACTACAAACTATCTTTTTGGAATCGCTCCTCATTCCGTTAGCATTGGTTTGGCTGAAGACGGGAAAATGGTTTTGGGTGTGGTTTACGAGATTGGTGCCGACGAAATGTTTTACGCATGGAAAAACAGTCCTGCATATTTGAACGAAAAAGAAATACAGGTTGCCAAACGGGCAAAATCAGACGAAACATTGATTGCTACTGGTTTTCCATATTATGATTTCGACCGCATCGACAACTACATCGGTGCATTGAAACACCTGATGAAAAATACGCTCGGGTTACGACGCTTTGGTTCAGCTGCAGTTGATTTATCATACGTCGCATGTGGCCGATTCGATGCTTTCTTCGAACACGCACTCCATGCCTGGGATGTAGCTGCCGGAGTTTTTATTCTCCAGCAAGCCGGAGGAAAAACCACCGATTTCAACGGCGGTGATAACTGGCTTTTTGGCGGAGAACTGATCTCTGCCAGTGAAAGTTTCTTCCCTGAATTTTATAAGATCGTAAATTCATATCTTGGTAAAAAGTAGGTTTCCTGATGAAAACAAATTCCACCCAATTCATTCTTTTTTTATTGCTGACCATCAGTATTATAGGTTGCAAAAGCAAAGTTCAACCCGTACATATAGATGCACCTGCTGAAGGAACAGCCGTGCTTATTACGGGTGCTGCCGCCCGGATTCCACAGGAAGCAGCTCTATTGGAGCGACTTTATAAAACAGGAGAACTTAAGAACGTAGAATTTATTGGCGGAGCAAGTTCCGGAGCACTGAATGCAGTGATGCTGAATGGAATTTTAACAGGAAAAATTACCTGGAAACAATACGAACGCTGGTTGGGTGAAATCAGAAACGACAGTATTTATATCAATAACGATAAAAAACTGCCGGTAGATACCAGACCTTTGCGGAATTATCTCACCCGAATCGTGAACGATTCACTGGGTTATTACAAAATGAAGGATCTTCCAATTGTTACTGCGATTTCCATTACAGAACTTAATGCTGTTGATTTCCCAAAACAGAATTTTCGTTTGAGTAACAAAAAGATCAATCAGGAAAGCGATCCTGATCTCAATATTGTGGATGTTCTGATGGCATCCACAGCCTTTCCGATGGTTTTCCCCGAACAGAAAATTCCCGGTTCTTCTACCCTGCCCGACAAACACTTTGTTGATGGTGGTATCGGAGAAGATCATGTTCCGTACGGCGGTCTGATCGACTATATGAAAGAAGGTCATCACAATGTAAAAAAAGTGATTATTGTAAGTCGCAAATCAGACCTGGTACCCGATGTGAATAAAGAGTTGGAAGCCGTTGGTGTAGATACCCTGAGGGTTTTTGATCACTTTGGCTTTTCGCTGGATGAGTTACTACAGCGTGGATTTCTGAAAGGACTTGAAAAGTACAGCCAGCTACTGCCGCAACTGGTAAACAACACTTATGTTTACATTCCTGATTTTAAGCAGAAATTTTTGCTGCTCGATTTCAACGACCTGAAAGAGCAATATGAACTAACAAAAAGCTGGGCCTTAAAAAACAAACCAACTCCTCTGAAAAGCTATCTTGAAAAGTTATCTAATGAAACTTAAATGACAGCAATTGTATGTTTATCGATTGGGATAAATAATGTTTGCAACATCCTGATTTTACTTTTAAATTGCCGTAAAAATTCAACACCATGGCTGAAAAGGAGATTGCCCTGTTAAAAGAACAGCTTTCACGGCTCGATGATCCCAAATTTGAACTCGATGCATGGAAAAACCATTGCCTGATTTTTCTGGAAAGGATATTTGGGAAAGACAATTCGAAACTAAGATTGATACGCGATTTGCATTACGATTATTCGAGCTGGAGTTTACGCGACACAGCTGCTGCCGGAAAAACCAAAGACAAAGATCCGGTAAAAATGCAGGCACGCGAGATTCTTGAAGCTACCATAACAGAACTGGAACACCTTGGATTACCTTCTAATGCAAGTGATTCACAAAAAGTTTGGGAACTACTTCAGGACGAATTAACCGGCAAACAAATCAAAGAAATTGAGGCAATCCTGAATTCGGAAGGAAACGCGAAGCTGGACAAAATCAGCAATATCATTGAAAAGCTCGAAAGGGAAAACCTGGCCGGTATCATTTCAAAACTTTTACTGAACCAATAATCAATGTCAAATTCGAAGAAAGTTGCCATTGTTATTTTGAACTGGAATGGAGAAAAACTGTTCCCCGAATTTTTGCCCTCGATCATTCAGCATTCAAAAGGGGAAAATATCGAAATTATTGTGGCAGATAACGGTTCAACCGATCAGTCGATTAAAGTTCTGAAAAGGGATTTCCCGGAAATAGCCATTCTCGACCTGCATACCAATTATGGTTTTGCACTGGGTTACAACCTGGCTTTAAAAGAAATTGATGCCGATTATTTTGTGCTGGTCAATTCCGATGTAAAAGTTGCTAAAGGCTGGATTGAACCATGTATCCGGCAAATGGAAGACGATGAAAAAATTGCTGCCGTGCAACCCAAAGTGCTCAGTTATCATCAACCCGATTCGTTTGAATATGCCGGTGCAGCCGGGGGATTTATCGACAAGTACGGTTACCCCTTTTGCCGTGGGCGCATTCTGAACCACGTTGAAAAAGATGAACATCAGTACGATGAACCGGGAGAAATTTTCTGGGCAACCGGCGCCTGTATGTTTGTCAGGGCCGATATTTTTAAACAAGCAGGAGGTTTCGATCACGATTTTTGGGCGCACATGGAAGAAATTGATTTGTGCTGGCGGATGAAAAACCAGGGATATAAAATTACTTACGAGCCTAAAAGTGTGATCTGGCATTTGGGAGGAGGAACACTGTCTTACGGAAGTCCGAGAAAAATATTTCTGAATTTCAGGAACAACCTGTTTATGCTGTTTAAAAACCTGCCTGATTACAAGTTTAAAAGGATCATGACTATCCGAATGGTGCTCGACGGTGTAGCTGCAGCTAAATTCCTTGCCGGTTTCGAATGGAAAGCCTTTGTAGCTGTGGCAAAAGCACATGTTTCATTTTATAAAAACCTATCCGAATTAAAGAAAAAAAGGCGTGATTTGAAGGTAAAGACAGTAAAAACGGAACACGCCGAGATTTGCTCAAAAAGCATCATGTGGAAGTTTTTTGTTCAGAAAAAACAAACCTTTTCAAGTCTTGATTTCAAACCCGTTCAAAATAAAGAATAGTTACCTGCTGTATGAAAAAACTAGTTTACAGAGAAAAAATTTATACTTATCACATCGATATTGTTGGTCACGTAAATAACATCATTTACATACAATGGATGGAAAACGGCAGGGTAAGGCTGCTTGAGGATATGGGAATACCTGTTACAGAATTAAGCAAGGGAGAAGGTATTCTTCCAATTCTTACAGATACTTGTATCACCTATAAAAAACCTTTTTTTATACATAATTCAGTAAAAATTGAACTTTGGGTTTCGAAACTGAACAATGCCTCTGCGATTCTGGAGTTTCGTTTCTATAACGAAAACAACGAGCTTTGTGCAACCGGTCAGCAAAAAGGATTATTTATTAATCTGTCAACCATGCGCCCCACACGCCTTACAAATATACATCGCGAGGCGTTTGAAAAATATTTAATACCTGAAACTGTATGAATGTAACCATCGAAAATATTCTCCTGATTGGGTCCCTGCTCTTATTCATCGGAATACTGGTTGGGAAGACTTCTTATCGCTTTGGCGTTCCGGCCTTGCTGCTGTTCCTTGCAGTGGGAATGCTGGCTGGTTCAGAAGGAATTGGAGGAATATATTTCGATAATCCGCAAATTGCGCAATTTATTGGCATTGTTTCGCTCAACTTTATTTTGTTTTCCGGAGGTTTAGACACCAACTGGAAATCGATAAAACCCGTGCTCTGGCAGGGGGTTTCTCTTTCTTCTTTGGGTGTTCTGCTTACGTCAGTTTCCATCGGTTTGTTTGTGTGGGCCATCACCGATTTTTCTCTTTTTGAAGGACTGCTGTTGGGTGCCATTGTTTCCTCAACCGATGCCGCTGCTGTGTTTTCAATATTACGATCAAAAAATCTGAGCCTAAAAAATAATCTGCAGGAAACACTTGAATTTGAAAGTGGAAGTAACGACCCAATGGCCTATGTTTTAACCATTACTTTTCTGGGACTGGTTCAAAACCCTGAAACCAGTTTCTGGTCCATTGTTTTTCTTTTCCTGCAACAAATGCTGGTAGGCGGACTGGCCGGGTTTCTTTTTGCAAAATCAACCAAATTCATCATTAATAAAATACAATTGGTTTACGAAGGCCTTTATCCAATCCTGGTAATCGCATTCATGTTTATGACTTTCGCCGCAACTGATTTCATTGGAGGAAATGGGTTTCTGGCTGTTTATATCTGCTCGGTTTATATTGGCAATCAAAATATAATTCACAAAAACACCATCGTAAAAATGTTCGACAGCCTAGCGTGGTTAATGCAAATTGTACTGTTTATTACTCTGGGACTTTTGGTGTTCCCCTCGCAGTTGCTGCCAGTGGCCGGCATTGGCTTGCTGATTTCTATCGCACTTATTTTTATCGCCCGTCCATTAAGTGTTTTTCTGAGCCTGTTGCCTTTCAAAATGAAACCACGACGCCGGTTTTACATTTCGTGGGTTGGCCTGCGCGGCGCTGTTCCCATTGTGTTTGCAACCTATCCCTTACTGGCCGGAATTGAAAAGGCAAACATGATCTTCAATATCGTATTTTTTATCTCGCTCACTTCAGTTCTTATCCAGGGAACCACGCTTCATACGGTGGCAAAATGGCTCAACGTAGCGCTACCGCAAAAAAGTAATAATGCCGCTACCTGGGAAGTTTATATGTCGGAACAGGCAAAGAAAATTATTACCGAACTTACTATTCCCGCCAATGGATTTGCATCTGGGAAGAAAATAGTAGAACTGCACTTCCCGGGAACCTCGGTTATTGCTTTAATCAAGCGACAAGATCAATATATCACACCCAGCGGAACCACCACAATTGAGCAGAACGATATGTTAATGATTCTTTCTGATGACGACGAAAGCATTAACAAAGTTTATGAATGTTTGCAGGTAACACCTTCCGTTCAGAAATAACTTCAGTAAGAACAATCCGATAATTTCCATTTTGAAAGACATCCTCTACGTCTAAATACGTAGTTCAGAATACGTATATCAGCGGTTTTAAAACTGTGGATATTTGCCAAGCTTTGCAAAAACACCAACAGCTTTATGTATGCTGATTTAAACCGTAAACTAAAAGAGGATGTGAGGCTCGAAGAAGGCTTGCAGGCCTGCATGAATTGCGGGATTTGCACGGCTATTTGTCCCGCAGCTGAGTTTTACGAATACGACCCCAGAACCATCGCTATAACCGTTCAGTCGGGAAATGAAGAAAAAATTGCAGCGTTGCTCGAAAGCGATACCATTTGGTACTGTGGCCAGTGTATGTCGTGCAAAACACGCTGTCCCCGAAACAACTGCCCCGGACTAATCATCAATGTGCTGCGCAAACTTTCGCAGGAAACCGGCGCCTTTATCAAAAGCAGGATGGGCCGCCAGCAGTATTTAATTGTTAAAACCATTGGTGCAAACATTCTCCAATACGGCTACTGTGTTCATCCTACGTCTCTTGTTCCGGAAATTCATCCGGAACAGGGGCCGGTTTGGAATTGGGTGTACGAAAACATGCGCGAGGTATATGCCTCGGTAGGTGCCAATCTTGACGGCGAAGGCCCTGGCGCTATGCGAAAAATCAGTCAACCCGATCTGCAAGAACTTTACAAAATTTTTAAGATAAGCGGAGGTTTAAAACTCTATCAAACCATTGAACATTTCAGCCGGATAAAAGCAGTAGAACTGGGATTAACCAATAAAAACGGCGAGGCTGACATGGAAAAATACACACAGTATTTATTGAATGAATAAGGCAGCCATGGAAACAAAATCAAAAATACGCTGGAGCGAATACAACAAGGAAATTGCAGACGATAACTTTTTTTATCTGAGGAGTTGCATCCGGCAAAACTTTAACCCGGGAGCCGAACAAGTATTTCTCTCCATTCTTCAAAACAACCTGGGGAAAAATGTTTTTGACGATCCGCGCCATACTACCTGTACCGGAATCGGCTATCACTCTGATATTGTGCCTTTCGAAACTATTCAAACAGTGATCGCACGTCAGTTTTCGCTGATGACCGAACGAGGATATAAAAATTGTGCCGTGTCGTGTATCACTTCCTTTGGTTGTTATAACGAGGTACTTTCTACCTGGAAAGAATTCCCGGAAGAACTGGAAAGAACCCGCGAAAACTTGCAAAAAGCAACGGGACGAACATTTGAGATTCCTGAAAATCTTTCTCACGCCTGCGACATTATTTACAAATTCAGAAAAGAAATTGCAGCCCAGGCACGCTACCGGCTTGTTGATAAAAATACCCGACAACCGCTAAAAATTGTTGATCACATCGGATGCCATTATGCAAAAATATTCCCTGAAAAAGGTGTGGGCGGCTCTGAATATTCGCGTGTTCTTACCGGAATAATTGAAGCCTGGGGAGGAGAAGCCATCGATTATCCCGAACGACGCCATTGCTGCGGGTTTGGGTTCAGACATTACCTTATAAAAAATAACCGCAGTTATTCGATCTCCGCCTCCAGAAAAAAATTTGAAAGCATGCAGCCTTATCAGCCCGACATGATCCTGACCAACTGTCCCGGCTGTAATATGTTTCTCGATCGCTGGCAATATGCGCTGGCACAAATTGAAGGAAAAATTTACGGAGGAGAAAACGGCATTCCGGTGCTTTCGCACGAAGAATTGGCAGGCCTGGTTCTGGGCTACGATCCATGGAAAGATCTCGGCCTGCAAATGCACCAAATTGATGTAGAGCCGCTTTTGATTAAGCTGGGAGTTGAATATGATCCTAAACAGAAATTTACAGGACTCAATGGCAAGTACATTAACGAACCCGAATTTACAGGATGTTTAAACCTAAAAAATTAGTGTGATGAACAACAAACACGTAGTTGTTATTGGTGGAGGAATTGCCGGAATGGAGGCAGCATCGGTGCTTGCCCGCCATGGGTTGAAAGTAACGATGATCGAAAAACAGGCAAATACCGGAGGCAAATTAAACGATTGGGATCATCTTTTCCCCGACTTTTCATCGCCCGGAGAGTTGGTAAATTCGCTGGCTGCAAAAACTAAAGAAAATGGCGTAAACACCATCTGTAACACCGAAATAAGCCGTATCGAACGAAACGGAAAACGTTTTGAATTAAAGGCCGATCAGGATATCCGGTTTTATGCCGACGCTGTATTGGTAGCTTCAGGGTTTAACGTTTTCGACGCCACCATTAAAGAAGAATACGGTTACGGTTTGTTTGGCAATGTGATTACCTCGGTTGATTTTGAGAGACGGATGAAAAAACACGGACAGTTGCAAACAATTCAGGGAACAACTCCCAAACGGGTGGCAATTATTCATTGTGTTGGTTCGCGCGATGCCAAAGTTGGCAATACTTATTGTTCGAAAGTTTGTTGTATTACAGGAATAAAACAAGCCATCGAAATCAGCGAAATGTTGCCCGACTGCGAAGTGTTTTGCTTTTATATGGACCTGCGTTTATACGGATCGAAGTTCGACAGTCTTTACCTCAAAGCACAAAAACGCCATAAAATTCAGTTTATCAGGGGCCGTTTATCGGAAGCCGCCGAGCGCGCCGACAAAAGCATCCAGATTAAAGCTGAAGATACGCTGCAAGGCCGCCCGCTCCGAATGACTGTTGACATGGTAATCCTTCTGGTAGGAATGGAACC
>Ga0116152_10000176_pt1 | contig 51152 bp, 40 predicted proteins | sample AD_UKC119_MetaG_FD_89894 | JGI IMG/M metagenome (GOLD analysis project Ga0116152, IMG submission 89894) | Active sludge microbial communities of municipal wastewater-treating anaerobic digesters from Hong Kong - AD_UKC119_MetaG | ecosystem: Engineered > Bioreactor > Anaerobic > Digestate...
CGCAATCAGGTCATCAACGTCGACATCGTCTTCTGCGGCGGGGTGGAGGTAATCGCCGGCGTCGGGTAGATGAACCTCGCCGCCATCCTGCAACGTCTCAAGGGGGATGTCGAATTTACCCCCTGCCGGCGCCATCGGCGTTCGGTCCGCCGCCTCCCGCTTGGCGTGCATGACCGCCAGCGCCTGCTGAAGGTCCTTCAAGGCGAGGATCTGGTGGCCCCGCGTCAGTTGCCGCAGGATCGACGTACACGTTTCCACAACGTCCGTCGGTTCCGCCGTCCCTACCTTAGCGCCAATTGGCGCTAAGGTTCCATTCTGTTGTCGTGTTCGGGTTCCCATCTCATTTGCCCTTCGTCCAAGCGTCCATCAATCGACCGTCGGGCCGCCCGATGCGGTCCGATCGGCCAGAAGAGCGCGCAGGCGGACCAAGTCCTCATCGCTGAGGCCATCCAAATGCGCGATAATCTCGTTTTTGAGCTCCTGACGGTCGTCGTGCCGCAACGAATCAGCAGCGCGGCCAGTACCGTCAGTTTTCAGAATGCCCGTAAGGCGTGGATTTATAGATGCTTGCGGCGATTCGCCGCCAGATTGTTCGAATCCTTGGGGGCCAGTTCACTCCCTGCGATCACTGACACATGACTGATGGCCCAGGCGATGGCTTGCGCGGCCTCGCGCGCCAACCAGGCCAACGCGGTCATTGGGCAGGTGGAACTCCAGCGAGACGTGGACGATGTGCGGATGCGGCGGCGCCTTGTCGATTCGGCTGCGCTGGCCTGGCTCCCTTGCGGTCGCAGTACGGTTCGGCCCGCCGGCCAATCGCCAGATCCCCCCTGACGCACATACTGAGTGACGGCGACAACCTACGCGATGTACTGGTCGCAGATGCCGTTCAGCGAGTCCGTGAAATGTGTATTCCCGTTTCGGGCGTCCAGGGCGCGGGCGTGGCGCAAGGCGATCTCGTGGCAACTGGCCGCGACCTGGGCCGTTGGCGATTCTCCCTCTTCGGCGATTCCCGGCACGCGCGTCAGCTCAATCACGCCGACGCCGCTTCGCTCCAGAAATGTCAGCGCGGCGAACGCCCCGCCGAACCAGTCCGCCCGCTCGTAGTCGGATCGGAGCGAGACCGCCTGGGGCAGGCGGATGCGCAACGTCGCCAGCGTGTCGTCGATTTCGCCCGCAAACGCCCCATATGCGAGATAAGGCGCCAACAGCGAGCACGCCGCCTCTTCGGTCGTTGTTGCCAGGCGGCGACCGCGCTGATAGAGCTTCCTCGCCTCATCATGGCGTCCCAGCCGAGACAGGGCCGGCAGGAGAACGCCGAACGTTGAATGCGGGACGGTCGCACACGTAAGTCGGCCGCGAATGATCTGCTTCGCCTCGCGCAGGGCCGTCTCGTCTTCACGCGCCTCGACATGCAGGCCAACGAGCGTGTCCGCCTCGCACGCCGTGCAGTCCGACCCGCGATCCCTGGGCGTCGCCCGCCACTCGGGGACCATTGCCATCGCGCTCGCCAGATCGCCCGTCAGCGAATGCAGTTCGAGTCGCTTGTGGACGCCGGCCCGACGCCCCCAACCCACCGCGATGAAGCGTTCGTCCATGTCCTCGACGAGGCGTGTGAGAACGCGCCTCGGAACGCTGGCGTACTTGGGCGCATGCGTGGCGACCCATTTGTACTGCCACAACACTGTCGCCGGCGAGAATCGCTCCGGGTCGCGATCGGACATGGCGAGACACCAGGCCAGGCAGAGGAACAGCGTCTCGAATCGTGGCGACTCGCACGAGGACATCGACGAGAGAATCGCCGTTCGCGCCTCCCACGCCGTATCCAGATCGCCCAGCGCCTCGGCGCTCTTGGCGACCTGCCCCAGCAACGTGTCGCGCGCGGCACAATCGGGCAGCATGTGCGCCTCGTCGAGCAGCGTCTGAACCCCCGGATCTCGGCGTTCCGTCTTCATCAGGGGATCTCCGATGTCGCGGCGCATCGCGTCAGGAGGCGTTCCATGCCGTCGTGCAGCAACGCCAGTTCGTCGCGCATCAGCGGATGATGGCCGCTCATGAGGGCCTGCACGTAAAGCACTTCGATCGCCGTTCGAAGCAGCGCGGGATCTTCAAGCGTCGCAAGTCGCTGAACGAGCCTGCTCCGGCTGTTCAGGCAGAGCCGCGTTGGCGCGAGTGATTCCTGTCGAGGCGCCATGGCGTCCAGCACCTCGTTCCACAAGCCGGATGCGATCGACTTTGTCTGGTCGAGCTGCCGATGGAATTCCGCATCCAGCCCCAACGCGAAAAACGCCGGTACGTCGGCCGGCTCAAAGGCGCGGACCACCACTTCGCATTCCCGCTCTTTGATGGGGCCGTCATGGGTCGCGCACAGTCGCTCGAATCGATCCGCGTCGTCGGGTTCCGGCCAGTGGTTCGCCAGGTCCGCCGAGTCGAAGCTGATGACCTCCAGTTCCGGATGGCGTTCGGCCGCCCGACACAGCAGTTCCTCGTGATAGGTGTATCCGCCGTTGAACACGCGGAGCCCCGACGCCGCGGCGACCGGTGTCAGCCGGCGATACTGTTCGGCCGTCCGCGCGACAAGCATGCGATCGTGCTCGCGCCGGAATTCGCCGAACCGGATGGGGCCGAGCGTGGTGTCGAATTCGAGCAGGTCGATGATCAACTCGAAGAAGTCGCGATCCTTTACGGCCAGACCGCGAATCTCCGTGTCGTGGACCGCCATGATGAGCTCGAAGCGCTTTCGATCTCGTCGCAGGAGATTCGCAAGGCGTTCACGAATCGCCGCCCCGATCTGTTCGGACGTCGCCTGCAGCGTCTCGTCGAAGTGAACGCCCTCGCGCGACGCCGTCAGCTTCAGCCCATCGGCGTTCAGGATGCAGCCAACGAACGTCGCCCAGTTCGGGACGAGGTGATAGACGTGGTCGCTGACATACATGCCGTGGGCGTAAAGCTTGTTCTCGCCGCCCCAGCGCGGCGTTCGATCGGCCCGGATGAAGCCGTAGCCACGAACACCGCCCGCCGGCGCCGCGATCGGAAAGATGTCGAGCGGCTTGAAGCCGAGACTGTTCTGGCAGAGATCCGCGAGAAGGATCTCGTCCTCCTCACCGCCGGCCAGCTTCCATGGCTGCGTTTTCTGATTCACGCTGATCTCGTCGCTTCCGATCGCGACGACGACCTCATGCGGCAGCATCTCGGCGTATTGTCGGGCGAGTTCGATCAGTCGTTCACGCTCGAAGTACTCCTCGGCGTCCTCCTTCGCCGTCAGGTAGACGCTCGTGCCCGGCCGAACCGGGCTGTCCGGGAGTTCCTTCACGACATAGCCGCCGTCGGCGCGGCCGCGCCACTCAACCGGCGGCGCATCGGCGTCCCGCGCCGACTTCGTCACAACGACGATCTCGTCAGCGACCATGAAACAGGAGAGAAGACCGATGCCGAACCGGCCGAGAAAGCCCGCCTCGTCATCTTCCGCAAATCGTTCGGCGACGGCCTCGGCGTCTTCTCGCTTGGAGGAGCCGCCAACGGACGAGAGGAACTCGTGCACCTCCGGCGTCGTCAGACCGATTCCGTTGTCGACGACGCAGAGCGTTCCCGGCTGATCGTCCTCGCCGTTCGTCAGTTCGAGACGGACGAATCCCCTGTGATCCGGCTCGCCGCGCCGACGCGCCGTCAGGGCGTCGACCGCGTTCTGGATCACTTCGCGCACGAACACGTCGGGCGACGTGTAAAGGTGGTTCGCGGCCAGATCGATGATGCCGCGCAGATCGACTTTGAATCGTTCCGTCATGGTTCCCCCCTCGTGAGGGCTCGCTTCACAACTGGGTTTCTCTGTTTCGTTCCGACCGCGTCACGACCCGAAAAGACTGGCGCTTTTTGGGCGCGGAGGCGATGGCCCGCCTTGTCCGACACTGCTTTCCTGGCTGTGCGATTTCAGGCCCGTGATCGTGTCAGATTCTACCGGAATACGCCATTTTTACAAGGCCGGCGACCCTGAAACGCGCCGCCAGGTCAGCCTCGCGCACACGTCCACGACGTCGCGCATGGCGCGCACGTCATGCACGCGCACCATCTCGACACCTGACAGCGCCGCATGGGCGACGCTCGCCGCCGTTCCCATCAGTCGCGCCTCGGCATTCGCAATCGCCGGGTGATCTCCCGCCTCCGCGAGGATCTCGGCGATGAACCGTTTGCGAGACGTCCCCAGCAATACGGGCCACCTGGCGGAGTAGGTGGCGCACGCCCGAATCAGCGCCAGGTTATGTTCCAGCGTCTTTCCGAATCCGATCCCGGGATCGACGATCATGCGTTCGCGCGTCGCGATCCCGGATTCCTCCAGCGCGGCGGCGCGCCGCTCGAAAAATGCGCCGACATCACGCACGACGTCGTCATAGGCCGGCGCCGCCTGCATCGTTGCCGAGGCCGCCAGCGCGTGCATGAGCACGAACGGTACGCCGCGTTCCGCCAGCAACTGGATCATTTCCGTGTTGTCCGGCGCAACGCCCGACTCGTTCGACAGGTGTCGCGCCCCCGACACGTCGTTCACGATGTCCGCGCCCGCGTCCAGCGCCGCGGCGGCGACCTCGGCGGACTGCGTGTCGATCGATATCGGAACCGAGACACCCGTCGCACGGGCGCCTCGGATGACGGGAATCGTCCGATCGATCTGCGCGCCCGCGGGCACGGGCCGACTGCCCGGCCGCGTCGACTCGCCGCCGACGTCGATCACATCGGCGCCTTCCCGGACCATTTCAATGACACGGGCGACACCCGCATCCACGCCGACATGACGCCCCCCGTCGCTGAAACTGTCGGGCGTGGCGTTGAGGATTCCCATGATGAGACAGCGATTCCCAAACACGAGATCGCCGTGGCCCGTAGAATAAGAACGCGGCGATCGCTCGCCCTGTTTTGACATCGCCTTTGCCATGGCCGCATGATAGATTTGGCGATCGCGTTGGGCCAATCGGAAACGCCCCCGCATCGCCGTCGCCGGCCGGAATGAGCCTTTATGCCCTCGACGAAACGACAAGCCGCCGCCCTCGCCGAACCGGCGGGCCCTCTGCGTCGGCGGGCGCCGCTTCTCGCCGGCATGCTCGTCGCCATCGTCGCCGCCGTAATCTTCGGTGGGCGAACGCTCGACGCCGGATTCATCATGGGCGATGACCAGCGATTCGTGACGGACCACTATCTCGTCAACCATCCCTCCCTCGAACACGCCTGGACGCTACTGACGATCCCGCACGGCGATCTCTACCAGCCAATCCCCATGCTCAGCTTTCAGGCCAACTACGCGATGGCCGCTCCGTTGGGGACATTGGTTTCGCCGCGTGGGTTTCATCTGACGAACGTCCTGCTCCACGCCGCCAACGCGGCTCTCGTGGTCCTGCTTGCGTCGCTGCTGTTTCGCCGCTACCTGCTCGGGGCCCTCACGGGGCTGCTCTTCGCCACGCATCCGATGGCGATGGAGAGCGTCGCCTGGGTTTCGGGGCGCATGATCCTCCTCGCCACGCTCTTCGCCCTCATCACACTCATCCTGGCGACGCGACGACCCCGCGTTCCGGCGGTCGGCTGGCTCGTCTCCATCGTCCTCACCTGGATCGCCTCGCTCGCCTCGAAGGTCCTCCCGACAGTCCCTGTCGTCGCCTGCCTTTTTGATCGATCGAGTCATCCTGAACGCAATCGCCGCGCCATGTGGACCTATGTTGCGCTCTTCCTCATCGGCGTGGCCTCGGCCCTGGCGATGTCTGCGCTCACACAGTCCGAGGGGTTTGCCGGCGACATGGCAAACGACATCGGGGCGAGCGCCCGCAAGCTGCTCGGCGCCGGGGGCGCCTACGTCGAGCAATACGTCTGGCCGGCGAATCTGTCGCCATGGACGCCCCCCCTCGATGACATCACGTGGCGTGATCCGCGCATCCTGCGTTCGGCGCTCGAACTCGTCGCCCTGCTGACACTGATCGCGACACTGCGGAAGCGAGCGCCCCTCGTCGCGCTGGGCCTGACGACGTTCCTGCTGCTGCTCGCGCCATTCCTCCTCGCTTCCATCGCGCGACGCCTCTTCGTCGCCGATCGGTACATGTATCTCCCCATGCTCGGACTCCACGTCGCCCTGGTTGCGACGATCGACGCGGTGGCGTCAAAGCTGTCACAGGGTAGGCGGACGGTCGCCGCAGGCCATGTTTCAGCGAGTCGCCTGCCGATGATTCCCGTCGTCGCCATCGCGGGATGCTGGCTCGCCGCGGCCGTGAACCTCGCGCCCGTCTGGAAGGACACGATCGCCTACGCCCGGCGAATCGTCGCCTGTTATCCCGATCATCCCGACGCGCAGAACGAGCTCGCCCGCGCCTACCTGTTCGCCGACCATCCGACCGATGCGCTGGAGGTCGCCGAGCGCGCCGCGAAGCGCTGGCCCGACAATCCGCGCATCGCCGCCCAGCTCGGCGAGGCCCGGATGCGGATGCGTGACCACGCCGGGGCCCTCGTCGCCTTTGATCACGCGCTGGAGTCGGCCCCGGATCACACGCGGACCCGCTACCTGCGCGCCCTGACGCTCGACGAGATGGGAGAGGTCGCAAAGGCCAGAACGGCGCTGACGGAGCTCATTCAGGATCAGCCCGAATTCCTGCCCGCATACACGGCCCTCTCCAAACTCGAAATGAATGACGGGAGCGATCCCGCCGAACGTCGCAAGACGCTGGAGAAGGCCCTCGCCATCAACCCCTATCATCGCGACAGTCGCTTCGACCTGGCGCTGCTGGATTTCAACTCGGGGCGGCTGAAGGAGGCGGAGCAGGGGTTCCAGACGATTGTCGAGCGGGATCCCGGCGACCTTACGGCGTTGCTCAATCTCGGAGCGGTTCTCGCGCAGCAGGGGCGAACGGTCGACGCCCTGAAACGCTACGATCAGTTGCTGGCGAAGTCTCCGTCGGCTCGCTCGGCGCGACTCAATCGAGGCAATCTGCTCTTTCAGCTGGGACGAATGGCGGACGCCGAGCAGGATCTTCGCGTCGCCCTGAAGGGACGCCCCTGTGACCTGGACGCCACGACGCGCATGCATCAGATCCTCGTGAGTATGAAGCGATGGCGGGAACTGACGACGCTCTGGAACACGATCAACGGCTGCCACGCCCCGCCGGAAGACGCCCCATGCTTCCGACTCTGGGCGCAGGTCCTCGCCGCACTGGAACGCAACGAATCTCTTCCCCCGATATCGGGGAGGAACGCGGATGCGGGTGATCCATGCGAGGCCTGGCTCCTCGTGTACCTGGATCTTCGCCAGGATCGCATCGCGGATCTCTCGATTGATATCAGGCGTCTCTCTTCCGCAATCGCCTCGAACTACGCGATCGAGAACCAACGACGTGTGATCTTCTCGGCGTTCGAAGCCCTGCCCGTCGAGACGCGAAACACTCGTCCCGGGCTCTACGTCGCGGCGGTCCTCTTCCGATACTTCCACGAACCCGACAACGCCACACAATTCCTGAATGTGCTCACGACGGGCGACGACGTGTGGGCGGTCCAGGCGAAGGAACTCCTGGCCGTTATTCAACAGGAGCGGACATCCCCGGCGCCCTGACAGCGCGGCGCCACAGATCCAACCTGCGACGCTATGATGGCCGGAACACGGACAGACGCTGAAGCGCCACTGAGACAACCCATGGAACAGAGGATCGCCAGATGACGAGTAATTCCGACAAGACCTGCATCCTCGTGACCGGCGGCGCCGGATTCATCGGTTCTCACCTGATCGAGCGCCTGCTGCACCGCGGCGATCGCGTCATCGCGCTGGACGACCTCAGCACGGGCAGTCTTCGGAACCTCTCGGCCGTCATCGATCACGAGAACTTCCGGTTTGTGCAGGACGATGTCCGTAACGAGGGCACGCTCAGTGTTCTCATCGAGCAGGCCGACGCCGTTTTCCATCTCGCCGCCGCCGTCGGCGTGCAGCTCATCGTCGATCGCCCGGTCCATACGATCGAGACAAACATCCACGGGACGGAAGTCGTCCTGAACGTTGCCAACAAGTTCCGCACGCCCGTACTGCTTGCCTCCACGAGTGAGGTGTACGGCAAGAGCGAGCGCGTTCCCTTCAGGGAGGACGACGATACCGTCCTTGGCGCCACGCGGTTCTCCCGATGGTCCTACGCATGCTCGAAGGCAATCGATGAATTTCTCGGCCTCGCCTATCACGACCAGTACGGTCTGCCCGTCGTCATCACGCGGCTGTTCAACACGGTCGGACCTCGGCAGACGGGCCAGTATGGAATGGTCATTCCTCGATTCGTGGACGCGGCGCTGCGAGGCGATCCGCTGACAATTTTCGGCACGGGCACACAATCACGCTGCTTCGGCTACGTTGGCGACGTCGTCGAGGCGCTGATGGGACTGATGGACGCGCCCGCGGCGTTTGGAAACGTGTTCAACATCGGATCAACGCAGGAAGTGACGATCGACGCACTCGCGCGCCGGGTGCTTGAACTGACGGGCAGCCGCAGCGAGACGAAGTACATCTCCTACGAACAGGCGTATGGCCGCCCCTTCGACGACATGATGCGACGCGTGCCGGATCTGTCGCGGGTCCACGCCACGATCGGCTGGGCGCCCACGACGAGCCTCGATGATATCCTGCGCAGCGTCATTGAGGACGCGCGTCGTCGATTCGCGACGGCGTGACGGCGATCGAACCGCTATCGGCTGGCGGCGGCGACGCGTTCCAGCGTTTCGACAAACTGGCCCGCTCGCCGGTCCCGTGAATGCTCCCGCTCGGCAAACGCCCTGGCCCTGCCGCGCATCGCCTCGCGCTCCTCGGGATGATCCCGGAACCAGACGCAGGCGTCGGCAAACGCCTTTGCGTCCTCCGGCGGCGTGACTTTCCCGAAGCCGTTCTCCTCGATCATCCCCGCGAGCCAGCCCGGGTAGTTGTTCAGCACGGGCATACCAGAGGCGATGTAGTCGAAAAACTTGTTCGGCGACGTGCCGCGATAGAAGGCGGGAATGTTCTTCAGCAGCATCAGCCCAACGTCAAACGTCGGCAGAAGACGCGCCAGCTCGCGCTTTGGCATGGGATCGGCCCAGATGAACCAATCGCCGACACCCTCCGCCTTGCTGCGTTCGATGAGTCGCGGCTTGAGTTTTCCATAACCCACGCACACAAACTGAATCCCCGATTCCCCTCGACGCTTCAGCTCAATCGCCGCATCGATCAGCGAATCGAGGCCATTCGCCTCGCCATGCGCGCCGCTGAAGACGAAGCGGCATGCGCTCGCGTCTCCGATCCACTTCTCTTGCGGAAGGGAACGATCCGGCTTGAACAATTCCAGGTCCGCGGCGTTCGGAATGATCGACACGTTGTCAGCCGGATAGCCCGTCTCCACGATTCCTTCCTTCATACCTGGCGAAAGCGCGATGCAGTGGGCGGCGGCGTGGTAGATTCGCCGTTCCATCCGTCGAAGATACCGTTTCATGACGGGATTTTTGATGATCCCCATGGCGATCGGCAGCTCGGGCCACAGATCGCGCACTTCGAAGACGAACGGAACACCAAGCCTGCGAGCCGCCTTTCGCGCCGGATCGCCGACTGTCAGGGGGGTACTCGTGGCAAAGATCAAGTCAGGTTTCAGAGATTCGACGACGCGTTGCGCCCGCCTGGCGAAGAGACGGAAGACGGCCACGCGCTGCCAGAAGCTGAGCTTGTTCGCGTAAGGGGCGTTGATGTAATGCACGTCGATGCCGTCAACGACGACTTTCATCGACTCCCCGCTGATGCCGATGCGCTCGCCGACATCCTCCATCGTGCCCGAGATCATCGAGACTTTGTGCCCCGCCGCGATCAGGCGCAGGGCCATCTCGTACGAGCGCGTGCCACCCTTGTCCTGCGGCGTCTGAAAGTGCTGATGGATGTAGGCAATGTGCATTGGCTCGATGGTCCCTGTTACCAGGCGACGGCCTCAGGCGCCGGTCGCATCCTCTGAAAAGCGGATTTCTGTCGTTACCGTCAGGGGAGTCGCCCCGGAAAGCTCCACGCGCAATACCGGGATAGGCGATTTCTCGCCATAGTAAACGGATTCCCAGCCCTCCGCCGACGCGTCGTCCGCCACACCGCGCAAAATCTCCATCGCCTTCACGCAGTCCCCCTCGCCGCTCACGGAAAGTCGCATCCGCGACGCCTTCAGGGACATCGACAGCGACTGCGATGACGCGTCGAACACGGGTTCCTGATCGAGCAGATGCCATCGAAGCGTCGCATGGACGGGACTTTTTCCGTCAAGCGTATCGATGATCGTCCACGCGTCCGAGCCACGGCGTTCGATTCGCCGCCGATGGACGATGCCGAATCGCGATTGGTAGCCGAAATGCTCGCCTTCCCAGTACTCGCCGTCTTCCGCCAGTTTGCCGCGGCCAATGAACCGGGAAGTCGTCCAGTGGTACCACATGAACCGAGGCCCCTTAAGCATCTGACTCTCGTTCTCAACGACAATCGTGTTGTGTCCGGCCGTCGATTTGAAGTGATGCTGCCACGGCGCCGGGCTGTGATAGCTGAAGGATCCTGAATCCCGCAGCACGTTCTCACCGTCACGCCATAGATCAAAATGCAGCATGTCCGCCTGGGCGGGGCGCTCAAAATACGTATGGCAGCGCGTCATGCCCCAGGCGCGATCGCCACGGAGCGTGTAGTACCCTCCGACGTCGAAGCCGGCGCTCGTCGGCGAATACCGTTCCCCCTCGTCGGCCGACTTCACATCGCCAAACATCCAGAACTGCAGCTCGTCGTGTGCGCCCGCCCCCAGCGCCGCCCGCCCCTTGAATCGCCGCGAGGCCGCCTGTGCGATCGGGCGATAGTCCCGATAGTCGCACGATGTCAGCGGCAGAATCAAAGCGCCGTCATTGTTGCCGTAGTTCGGGACACTCCCGCTTTCATAGTCCAGCGTCTCAAGAAGGAAATCCGTCGCCTTGTCGACCTGCTCAAGGAAGGCGGCGTTCAGCCGAACATCATGCAGATCCGCCAGCAGTGTCATCCACAGGCAGTCGCACAGCATGACCCTGTGATAGTTCATTGACTGCTGAATGTACGAACCGTCCTGAAATATCTGGTAGCCGGCCTCGCTCTGGAGAATGCCCAGCCCTCTCCTCCGCCAGGTGTCCGCGCGATCGAACTGAGGAAAGAGCAGACCGATCGTGGCCAGCCCCAACGCCTCGCTGAGCGAATGGTTGTTGCGAATCGACTGCGAGAAGGAGATGTATCGCTCGACGCGCAGTGTCTGGCGATAGATGGAGGCCGCAATCCTCGCGAATCGCTCCGGTTCGATCACCTCCGCATCAACGGCCGCGTGCAGGACGAAACACCACGCCATCATGCGAAACGTCGTTTCCTGCCCGCAATTCCATTGCACGCCGATGGCGACGGGATTGGCAGCGATCCACTCGTCGATGAGGTCGAGCCCCAGCCGAAGCCACGCCGCGTCGCCCGTCAGACCATAGGCGCGAACGAGGTCGTATCCGAAGGCGAATCGGTTCGCCTCCCACACGAGTTTCAAATCGCCAAGCTTTGGATCGAACTGCGAGTAGTGCCGCCAGTGCCGATCGACCGGCCACTCGGCGCCGAGCGCTGGATTCAGGTGCCAGTGAATCGGCCGGCCAAGCTCATATTCGTTTCGGCTGAAGTACAGCACGACGCCCGACTTCAGCCGTTCCATCCGGTCCAGCAGCGCGGTCTGTCCCTCCCGCGGAATCAGGGCCGACAGTGAAGACGCCACTTTCGTCGCGTCTGACACATCGAAGAAGAACGGCCGGCGCTCTCGCCGAAACGTCTCCAGGAAGTTCGCCGTTGTCACGCCCTTCCGCAGATGTCCGGCCAGTTGCGTTTCGCCAAACGGCTTCGTGTTATCGAGATACTCGATGTAGCCGCTCCTGACCTTCAGCGCGTTGATGATGCGCCTGAACGCGACGCTCGGGCCCAGGGTTCGAATCGTCTTGATAGCGGTCAGCGGATTCACGTTGGTCGACTCCCGGATTCCGGCGCGAGATTCAGACGCCCGTTGCGCAGCCAGTCGTCAAGGATGTCCACCAGCAGCGGATGCATGTCGAAATACTGTTGTCCCGCGCTGCGATCCTGTGCCGTGAGTTCGCGCCGCCCCTCCGCCAGAAGGTCCACCGCGCGCAGATGCGATTCGACCGCCTGCACTGTCGCCTTCCCCCGAACATCCGCGATCACGTCCCCGGCCCCGATCGCCAGCGGCTGAAAAAAGAGCAGTGGCCCCGTATCAACGCCCGTGTCGATGAAGTGCTCATGTGTTCCCGGTCGCAATCCCAGCATGAGCGCCCACTCGGCGGCGTTCATCCCGCGGACCGCCGGAAGGGGCCCGCCATGGGCGTTCAGCACGCCGATTCCGGGCAGCGCGATCAACGGCGCTCGCAGCAGACCGCCCCCCGCATAAACGATCACGTCCGGGCCATATGACCGCACGGCCGCGAGCGACTTCTCGTCATTGAGACTTCCGACAGAAACCACCCGCGTCCCCGTCTCCCGAGACACCGCGCCAATTGTCCGCGCCTGAATCCCGTTTTCCTTCAGATACGCGTCCATGTAACGGACTTCAGGATGCAGGGCGTCCGCGGACCCTCCGGACATCATTCGACGTCGAGCGAGCGAGAAGAGCTTCCGTCCGTAGAAACGGTAATACGCGCGAAATCGCTTCACACTCAGCGTGCGCACGTTCAGGCACAGACCGACGTCGTGACCGCGTTTCGCCAACATGGCGATCAACGCGATCGCGTGCCGCGACTTGCTGTATCCGCTCGTTACGGCAATTTTCATGACGACGCCCCTGGATGCTGACGAATGAACGACAATCGGTCATTTCGCATCATGATGGCGTCCATGTAGAACTTTGCGGCCCAGTTGGGATAGCGAAACGTCAGGTAGCGACCGCAGAGCGGGGCCGACCCGGGAATCGCTCCGGCGATCATTCGCATCACCTTCGGTCGAAGCTTCTGTCTCGGCGTCACGACATCTATCGCCTTGCACGCCGCGTTGACGAGTCGCATGTCGCCGTTGATATCGAACAGTCGCATCCAGCAGATCGCAAGCTGGCAGTTCCCCGTGAGACAGACGTACCAGCTGGATCCGCGCCATTGATCGTCGTAGGCGCCCGCAAGCCGTTTGCGAATCTCCAGGATTCGAAACAGCTTCATCGCCGACGCCTCGGCGACGGCGCGGAACTCGCCGAGGTCTTCCCCGAGGAGGCTCGCCTCCAGGAAACCACGAATCGTGTAGGCGATCGTATGGGTGAACGCGGGCCTGTTGTCGGCAAATCCCCATCCGCCGATGACGCCGTTGGCGCACATTCTCGCCGCGATGCCGCGCAGCCCGCGAATCGCCCGCTCCCTGACGAAGCCGTCTGACGTGTGCAGCGTGGTCATCAGCATCGGCCAGCACACACGCGTGTAGTAGGAGGGGGAAAACCCGCGGCGATAGGCGTGTCGCGTCCAGGCGCCGTCGTCATCCTGCTCCCGCGCCAGCCACGTGGCCGCCCGATGCGCCGACGTCAGGAACGCCTCGTCCCCCGTCTCTTCATAAGCGGCAACAAGGCCGATCACCATCTGGCCGGTATTGAAGACCGACGGTGGCCGAACGATTCCCTCATTGTAGTGCGAGCCTGGCAGCGCTCCTTCGTCGGTCTGGAGCGTCATGATCCAGCGCGCCATGCGCGTGGCGCGCTCCGAGTACGCCGGCCGACTGAACTGCCGCCCGTAGCGGTAAAAGGTTGGAATGATGTAGCCCGTCGTCTCGGGATAGGCCGGCATCCATCCGCGATACCAGCTGAAACAGACCGCCGATCCCTCAACACCCGTCACGTCGATGCTGCGCCACAGCCACTGCGCCGCGGCGTGAAGATTCACTTCATTCGCGCGATCCGTCTCCGAGCGAACGGACGGATAGTCCCCCCAGACGTTCGCGCTGGCCGGCGCCGTCGAGTTGATATCCTGGCTCGCTTTCATCGAATCTCGATCACCCGCACGCGAACATCTCCGTACCGATCAACACAAACGCCCCGGCCTACGCGACGCTGACCGCGACGCCGCGCTCCGCCGACTCGACGGCGGCAAAGCTCGCCCGCGTTGTGTTCACAAGGCTGTCGAGGTCGAACAGCGGCGCTCCGCCGTTTGCGACTCGATCGACAAACGCCGCCACTTCCGCGCCGTGTCCCTTGTCCATTCGAGACGTCTTCATCTTCCTGAATCCACGGAAGCCATATCCGTGGAGCGTGCGGAAGTTGTCCATGGCGAGGATTCGCCCGTCGCTGAAGACCTCCAGTCGCTCCTTCGGAAACGCCTTGTTTCCATTGGCCAGGTAGTGAATCGTCCCCATCGATCCGTCGGCAAACAGGAGCGTCATCGTCATCTTGTCGTCGGCGGCGCCGACTCCGTTCCACGCGCCGACCTGCGTCGCCGACACGCTGACGACCGGCGAATTGGACAAGTACGCCAGCAGATCAATCCAGTGGCATCCCTCGCCGATGATCCGGCCACCGCCGACTCTGGGGTCCTGCGTCCAGTGATCCGGCGGAATGAACCCGGCGTTGACGGTCATGATCATCGTCAACGGGTCACTTCGTCCCGCGAGCAGCGACGCCATCTTCACGGCGTGCGGCGAGAATCGACGATTGAAGCCCACGAAAAGCGTTCGATCGCCATGCTCGCGAGCGGCGCTCACGACACGGTCCAGCTCTTCCGCATTCAGGGCCAGTGGCTTTTCCACGAAAACGTGCTTGCCCGCCTCCAGCGCCTCGATGACGAATCGACTATGCGAGTTATGTCGTGTCGTAATGACGACGGCGTTGACGCCGCTGTCGTTGAATATCTCGTGATAGTCCGTCGTCGTCTGCTGGAATCCGAACTTCCCGCCGACATGGCGGGCGCTCACGCCGCCCGCGCTCGCAATCGTCCTGAGGACGGCGCGCGTCCTGGTGAACGCCGGCAGCAGTGTCAGCTTCGCGAAATTACCCGCCCCGATCGCGCCGACAACGACATCGCCGGCGCCCTCCGACGCCTTTGGGTCAGCCGTCGCCACGGGCAATGTACGGCGCAGATCCGGGGCCTCGGGATACGTCAGCACCAGCCCCAGGGCGTTCCTGCTTTCAGACAGCTTTTCGTAGACCGCCGGCGCCTCGTCGAACGGAATCGTTCGATCGATCATCTCGCCCAGCCGCAGGCGCCCGCTCGCCATCAGGTCGAGAATCGCCTCGAAGTTTCGCCCCTCCGTCCAGCGCACGAACCCGAACGGATAGTCCTGCCCCTTGTCCTCGTAGTTCGGATCGTAACGCCCGGGTCCGTAGGAGCACGAGACCTGGAACGACAGCTCCTTTTCGTATAAGTCCGATCGCTTCAGGTCCAGCCCCACGACACCGACGAGCACAATCCGGCCGCGCTTGCGACACATCTCCGCCGCCTGGTGGACGATCTCGTTCGACTTTGCCGACGCCGTGATGAGGACGCCGTCGACGCCGCGTCCGTCGCTGAACGCCATGGCCGACGCCACGGCGTCCGCGCCGGCGCCGACGTTGACCGTCTCGGCGCCCCAGGATCGCGCGAGTTCGAGCTTCCGCTCGTCCAGGTCGACGCCAAGCACACGGCAGCCGTTCGCCAGCAGCAACTGCGTCGCTACGAGACCGATCAGGCCCAGCCCTGTTACGACGACCCGCTCCCCCAGCGTCGGCTCCAGCAGACGAATCCCCTGCAGGGCAATGGCGCTGAGAACCGTAAATGACGCCTCTTCACTCGACACGCCATCAGGAACCTTCGCACAGAGGTTCGCCGGAACGCAGACAACTTCCGCATGGGCGCCGTTGCTGATCACGTGATCGCCGACGGAATACCCCTCGACGCCCGCGCCAACCTCCAGGACGACGCCGGCGTTGCAGTATCCCAGCGGCAGCGGTTCATCCAGGCGCGCGAAGACAGTCTCGAGCGTCGGCATGAGACCGTCCGTCTTGATCTTGTCCAGGACCTGGCGGACCTTCTCAGGCTGCGAACGCGCTTTGGCCAGCAGGCCGCCCTTGCCGAATTCGACGAGCATGCGTTCTGTCCCCGCCGAGATCAGACTCGCACGGGACTGGATCAGGAGATGTCCCGCCCTCGCCATCGGGCACGGTACGTCCGCCAGCGTTGTCGCTCCGGACCGCAGATTCTGAAGTACTTGTCGCATGGCTCCCTGTCTCATTGCGGGGCGCTCGCGAAGACGCAGCCCGCGATTCGCTTCTTCGCTCAGCCCGGATTGGCTCGATACCAGTCGATTGCCCGCGCGAGTCCCTCCGCCAGATCCACGGCCGGCCGGAATCCGAGGACCGCCTCGGCGCGGGAAACATCCGCCCAGGAGTGTCTGATGTCTCCCGGACGTTCCGTCACGTAGTCAGGTCGGATTGACTTTCCCGCCAGCTTATTGATCTCGCGGATCACCTCGTTGACCGAAATACGGCGGCCGCAGGCGATATTCACGATTTCGCCCGTCGTCACATCGGCGTCCATCGCCAGCATATTCGCGTCGACCACATTGTCGATATGCGTGAAATCTCGTGTCTGCTCGCCGTCACCGTAAACAGTCGGGGCTTCGTCCCGAAGGATCTTCGTCACAAAGGCCGGAATCGCCGCGGCGTACTGGCTCTTCGGATCCTGTCGGTCACCGAACACATTGAAATATCGCAACGTGATCGTCTGCAGGCCGTAGCACTTTGCAAAGACGGCGCAATAGTTCTCGCCGACAATCTTCTGCACGGCATAGGGGCTCAGCGGCTGGACGCCCATGTCCTCCCGCTTCGGCAGGCCCGGCAATTCGCCGTATGCGGCGCTGCTGCCGGCGAACACGAAGCGCCTGACCTTCGCGTTCCTCGCCGCCTGAAGCATGTTGAAGACGCCCTGGATATTCGAGCGATGACTCGTCTTCGGATCGTCCACGGACATCGGCACGGAAGGCGCGGCCGCCAGGTGAAACACGCAGTCCACGCCGGCGCACGCCCTCTCACACGCGCCCGCGTCCGCCACACTGGCCTCCATCAGCTCAGGCTCGCCAGCCACATCCGCGAGATTCGTCCGACGGCCCGAACTGAAATCGTCCAGCACACGAACCGAATTGCCGCGCTGAATCAGCGCGCGCACGAGGTGCGATCCGATAAACCCCGCGCCGCCAGTCACCAGGCAAGTCGTCATGTCGCTCGCGCCCTGTTCCCCGCCATCCATGCTCGTGGCCGCCTGACAGCCGACGTAGCGACCGTCCCACCCTTTCGCCTGCCCAGTCCTGTTTCGGCGAGCAGGATATGGGCCGACATCTTCGCCGCAACGTCTCGCCCCAGCCAGACTTGCGCCACGAGAATCCTATCGGCTTGTACCGCGCCCGCTGCGTGCAAACACGCCGAGTGTTCCGGTAATTTCTCAGGATGACGGGGAAAACGGCCGCGGCCGCTCAATTCCCCTTCGCCGCGCGTTCCAGACACCATCCCAGGACGCAGAGGGAGAACGCCTGCGACCAGCGGATACTCTCCCTGGAATTGAGGAAGTCCCGCCACAGATTCCGGACGGCCCCGCCATCCAGCAGTCCGGAGTCGCTCGTTGTTTTGATGGCGGACTCGCAGGCGTCTCGCAGGCGACCTTTCATCCAGACGCCGATCGGAAGCGTGAAGCCGCGCTTCGGCATGTGAAGGAGGTCGGATCGCAGCGCCTCCGGGAAGCTCCGTCGAAGCAGCGCTTTGTTTGCGATTCCGTTCGGTCGCCGCTCGCCTCCCGGAATCGAATGCGCCAGGGCCAGGACCTGATGGTCCAGCATCGGCACGCGAATCTCAAGACTGTGCGCCATCCCGTTGATGTCGGAATCTCGCAACAGCGTGTTGCGCATGTACAGGCCGCACTCGTATCGTGAAATGGCCGAGACAGGGTCCGTCGCATCCAGATCGGCGCCATCCATCGCGAGCCCGCACATGGCGAGCTGCTCGTCATTGATCGCCCCCACATCAACGCCGAGCCCCCTCAGTTCCGGAGTCGACGTGATGCGTCGTCGCAGCAGATAGTGCGACGCCAGGCCGCCGTCACAGCCGGCGATGTCCGCGGCCTTTCGGCGCACGCGGAGCGACTTGCCGAGCGTTACTGTCGAGGCGAGCGCCGATCGGGCGCCGGAGGGAATCCACTTCAGCCGCTGGTTGAGCTGATATCCTCGAGGCACATCGGCAAAGGTGCGATAGCCGCAGAACAACTCGTCGCCGCCCAGGCCGGAGAGCGCAACGATCACGCCTTCACGCCGCACACTTCGGGAGATCAGGTAGGTGTTCAGACCATCGATCGACGGCTGATCCATCGCCGCGATCCAGTTCATCACGGCGTCGAGCGCGTCGTCGGCGCTCAGCACAATCTCCGTGTGCTTCGCGCCGATCAGTTCGGCCGTTCCCCGTGCGGCGTCGAGCTCGCTCATTTCCTTCTGATCGCTGAACCCGACAGTGAAGGTTCGCAGGTTGCTCGTATGTCGACTCGCCAGCCATGCGACGATGGTGCTGTCAATGCCCGATGAAAGGAACACGCCGATCGGCACGTCGCTGATCATGTGCCCTTTGACCGCGTGATCGATGGTTGAGACAATCGACTGTGTCAATTCGGCGGGCGGCCGATTCATCGTCGGCGACGGAAATCGCCAGTAGCGCCGCATCGTCGAGACTTTCGACAAATCACCCTGCGTCAGATCGAGCGTCGCGACACAACCCGGCTCCAGCATCCTGACGGCGCGCATCAATGTTCGAGGTTCGGAAATCGCCCCGTGCGCCAGGAATGCGCCGATTGCCGTCGCGTCCATTTCCTTCGGAACCAGCCCCGACGCAACGACGCCGCGAAGTTCACTTGCAAACAGGAAGGCCCCTGGCGCCGCCGCGTACAACAGCGGCTTGATTCCCATCGGATCGCGCGCCAGATGCGCCTGGTTTTGCGTCGCGTCGAAATAGGCGAACGCGAACATGCCCTCCAGCCGTTCGACGTACGAGGGACCGTGCATGACGAGGCCTTTGAGAAGAACCTCGGTATCGCTGGCGCCGCGAAATTCAATTCCGGCCGCGACCAGCTCATCGCGCAACGCCTGGAAGTTGTAGATCTCGCCGTTGAAGACGATGGCGCTGCCCGTTTCGGGATGCGTCATCGGCTGATGGCCGAGCGGTGAAATATCGATGATCGAGAGCCGACGATGGCCGAACGCAATCGTATGCCCCGGCGACGTCATCGCGTGAACGCCCTGATCGTCGGGTCCTCGATGCGTGATCGCGTCGATCATCCGCTGTACGGCGGACAATGACGTGTCGCGATTCGCGTGAATGATTCCGGCAATCCCGCACATTCGACTCTGGTCCTCCGGGCGCCGGGCCCTGCCGACGCGGTCCCCATCCGCCTGAGTGGCGCAGTTCATTCGCCTGGTGACAGGCATCGACGATATTCGTTACGTAACGCCTCGGCCACGCGTTCGGGGCGAAATCGCTCGGCCAGGGCCTGGGCGTTGGGCCCCATCCGTTCGCGCCCTCCGGAATCCCGCATCAGGCGGAGGAGCGCGGCCGCCATGGAAGTGGCATCCGTCCCGCATCGCACGCCGGCGTCGGCCGCCTCGATGTCGTCCGCGAGGGCGACGCCATCTGACGCGACACACGGCAGGCCGAACTGCAGCGCCTCGGCCGCGGCGACACCAAAATTCTCGTGCAGTGACGGCTGAACGAACAGCGACGCGCGTTGCAGGGCGGCGACTTTCACTTCACCGACGAGCATGCCCGGCAGGCACACGCGCTCGGCAACGCCCAACTCGTCCGCCATTCGGCGCAGCCGCTCCGCCAGGGCCGTGTCTTCCGGATTGCCGCCGATCACGAGGCACCAATCCGGGGCGTCTTTCGCGATGCCGGCAAAGGCCTCCACGAGCGCCGTCAGATTCTTGACAAAGACAATCCGCCCCAGGAACAGCAGGCAATGTCTGAACGACTTCAGAACAGGACACGCCGCGACAAGCGCCTCGTTGTCCGCGTTGGCGTCGACCAGCGTGTTGTCCACGGGATTCGGCACGACAAAGGTCCGCGAGCGAATCCCCAGCGTCTGAATCTCGCGGGCTTCCTTCAGGCTTGCGCAGTGGATCGCGCTGGCGGCGTTGGCCACGCCCTTTTCGAAGAGATTCCAGTAGAGCGACTTGATCCGCCCCTTGTGCGCGCGTGACACGATGCCCAGGTTCCCGTAGGGCCGAAGAATCAGCCGGGCGCCCGTCTTTCTCGCAACTTTGGGCGACACGCGCGAATGGTATCGCCACGTGCCATGGACGTGCAGGATGTCGCGACCTTCCGCCGCCGTCAGCATCGCCCGCTTCAACGACGGCGAAATCCACTTGAGATTCGAATGCGTCGCGCCAGGCAACACATGCAGATTGCCGTGATCGCCCGCTTCCAGGGCGTGCGGACCCGACGACTTTCGGCAGGGAAGGACCGTCACGTCGTCGCCCGTCGCCGCCTGCGCACGGGCCAGCGCGCGAAGCGCCTGCGGCGGTCCGCCTCGAATCAGGTTGAGGTCTGGAATGACGTGAAGCACCCGCATCGTGAATCAGTACGTACACGCGGGCGTATTGTTTCCCTGCGTGGGTTTGGTTGACCTGAGTGTTATCGCCCCCAGGGATGCGACAACGGACCGCAGTTTGAGCGATCCACCAGACCGGGTCAACCCGGCTCGCATGGGGCGACGCATGTCCTTTGAAGGGTTTCGGCGTTCACGCGATCGCCGTTTAGATAAGGCCGACGAACGCCAGCGCCTTTCGCACGCCCATGACGGGATCGCTCGCCTCGCGAAACCGCCCGAACACGACGGGCACGGCGGCGCGATAGGCGGCGTACTTCGCGGGATCCGTCACATCGGCGATGGCCTCGGCCAGCTGGGCCACATCACCCGCCGCGAAGATGCGCCCATTCTTCCCGTCTTCGATCATCTCGCGCGCGGCGCCCACCTGATCGCTGGAGATCACGGGCAGCCCCGCCGCCATCGCCTCGGGCAGGACCAGGGCCCACGCCTCCCGATCGCTCGGCAGCGTCAGGATCTTCGACGTGTGATAGGCCAGCGTCAGTTCGCTGATGTCGAGGAAGCCTGTCCAGTGAACCCGATGGCGCAGGGCTTCCGGCGTGCGACGCTCCCATTCGGCGCGCTTATCGCCGTCGCCGACGATCAACAGGTCCCACGACGGGATCCGCTCGGCGACCTGGGCGAAAGCGTCGATCAGCGTGTCGATGCGCTTCAGTTGAATCAGCCGCCCTGAGAAGAGGATATAGTTCCTTGCCGGGTCGATGTTCTGTCTTGCCTGAAACGCCGCCAACGCGTCCGGATCCACGGACTCGAAGGCCGTCAGATTCGGTTCCGCCGGCACAAAGAAGCAACGGGATCGCTCGCCCCCGTAGGCCTCGTAGTAATCCCGGCCGTCCCGCCCCATCGGCATGAATCCGTCACACTGCTTCAGAACCCATCCGACCAGGCGCCGCTTCAGAAATATCCGCAGGGGCGACTTTCTGCGATCACCCTTCAGGTTCGAATCGCTGCGAATGAACATTGCGATGCCGTTGCGACGACAAAAGCGGAGCAGGCGAAGACGTGCGGCGTCGCTGTAGCCATTCAGAATGACCGCCCTGACGTTGTGCCGCTTCAGGTATCCGGCGATCTCGCCGCCTTTGACGAACGACTTCCAGAATCCCCGCTGCCACACATCAGACGCGTGCGTCCTGCCGTCATGGAAATTGACGACATTGATCTCCGGGGGAAACTCCATCTTCCAGTCAAAATCCCACACGTTGTGCGTGAAGATCGTGTGAAGCCTGAATTCAGGGATTTCCTTCGCGATTCGCTGATGGAGCGCAATTCGATAGGGCGCGGCGACGTTCGAAATGATCGCCAGACCGGGGCGCCGATCATCCCCCGAATTCGCCAGTGACATTCCACTCGCCTCCGCAAGAGTCGCCCCTGTGTCCTGATCGATTCCTGCGTTCATGGACCACTCACGAATGATGTCATCGGAGACACGGCGCCCTTCCGATTTGCACGCGGAAACCCAACGCCGGGCCGCCCGGACGTCCGGTTCCGCGCAGTGGCGCGTCGTCGGTGCAACGGGGTTGGAATCGTACTTTATCGCCGCCGGGATTAAAAGAGCGCGGAGGGTTCGCGGACGTTTCCCAGGATTTGCGTGCGATGAACGCGGAAGCGGACGCGAGAGGATGGCGTATCTCGCCGATCGAAACCACGGGCGCCATCGGCGCAGTTGACCCGCCACGAACGGGAGGGCATATTCACGAATGTCCTTCTTTATGCGGCGTTCGCGCGCCGCCCGTCGGGAGGACGCGGGGAGTGTGCGGGAGTCACTTCGCGAATCCAGGGGTTACGCCGCTTACGGAATCCACGACATGAGTCTTTCGCACACGATCAGGTTCATCACAAATCACCCCTTGTGCCAGGATCGCAGAATCGCCGCCCTGAGTCGCTTCGCCTCCTGGCAGATCAGGTGCCGGCTGAGTCCGGGACCGCATGAAGTCCCCTTCGTGAATTCGACGCGTCTCAGCGTCACGCGCGGCATGTTCGGCGCCACGGGCAACATTTACTGTGGTCTTCACGAGTTTGAAGACATGGCGTTCGTCCTGCACCTTCTCCGGAAAGAGGACTTGTTCGTCGACGTCGGCTCCAACGTGGGTTCCTACACGGTCCTCGCCAGCGGCGCCGTCGGCGCACAATCGATCGCCGTCGAACCCCTGAAGGCGACATTTGACCACCTGATGAGCAACGTCCGCTGCAATCGGATCGAATCGCTGGTCACAGCGCTCAACGTCGGCGTCGCGGAATCGAGTGGAACCAAGTACTTCACTACGAACTACGACACGATGAATCACATCGCCGAATCGGCCGATGGCGGAAACACAACACAGATTCAGGTTCAGTCACTGGACGAGATCATCGGTGATCGCACGCCGACATGCATCAAGGTCGATGTCGAGGGCTACGAGCGCCAGGTACTCACTGGCGGCGCGAAGACCTTTGCGAACCCCCACCTGCTTGCTGTCCTTGTGGAAGTCAACGAGACCGCCGAACGCTACGATGACGGCGCCGGCTTTGATACGCACAGGCGGCTGTCCGAGTTCGGTCTGACGCCCTGTGTGTATCACCCGTTCGAGCGACGCCTGGAAAAGCGAGAGACGCCGAACAACGACGGTAATACGCTCTACATTCGCGATTTGGACGCGGCGGCGAAGCGCGTCGCGCAGGCGCCGAAATTCCGGGTACTCAATCACGAGATCTGATCGCCGACGGCGACGGGTGAATTACGAACGTTTCCTGGCGCGCTTGCCGAAGCGCTTGCGCAGGGCGCTGGCGGCCTCCCGGCGTTCCGAGTCTGTGCGAAAACCCAGATAAAACGCGTTCCTGCCGCCGATGGTCGCCGCCGACGCCCCTCGGATGTTGACCCCCGCCGCCGCGACGCATCGTGTGATCTCCGCGCCGAGACCGGCGCGATCCTTGCTCGTCACGCGCAGCGCAAACATGCCCTCGGCCGGAACGAGACCGACATCGGCTGCGGCGCGTTTCTGCTTCCCGCCCTTCAGCGGCGCCAGATACACGCGCGACGTCCGTTCCGACACACGACGAGCGACAAGGAATTCGAGTTCCGCGCCGGCGATCGCCAGCGCTTCCAGCACGCGCGCCAGCCGCTCGGGCCGATTCATCAAATCCCCGGCCCACACATCCACGCTTTCGATCTTTGCAGACACGGCAAACCTCCGTCGTAACAGGTGGGTTACTGATGACAGCCCGGCGCCGAAGGAAGAAAAGGGTGAGGGGCAGAAAAATCCATTTCACTGCCCCCCGCATGTTTCCGTCGATCCTCGTTAGAGGCGTAGAGAACGGCGTCCCCTCACCCTGCGATCCGATCCGTGGAACACTGCGCATAAGACTAAGCGCTCTTCGCGATTACGCAATGACATGAAGACATGTGATTAAGCATGAATGTTGAAATCGACGTGTTCTTTTTGCGCGAGATTCAACTACTCACAGGGCCATCATGATGTCATCGCGATGACGCCTCGCCGGTTTCCAGGATCGATTCGATCTGATGTTCCATTTCGGCGCGCAGCTTCAGATACGCTTCGCCTGTTGCGGGTCCGTTGAATCCTGTGTGGACCGCAACGATGCGCCCGGCGCTATCGATGAACAGCGTCGTTGGATACGCGCGAATACGATCGAGAAACGGAAAGGCGTCGCGCGTGTCGCCATCGGGGCGCCTGCCGCCAAGCAGTATCGGGTACTTCACATCATGTCGCTCGATGAACCGCCGCACCTGTCGCGCGTCGCGCTCAAATCGCCCGGTCGTTTCAAACGCCAGACCGATCACGACGAGTCCCCGGGCGCCGTAAGTCTCCTGAGCGTCATTCAGGAATTCGGCGGCGTCGTGACAATTCGGACACCAGGTTCCGAAGATTTCCACGACGCGCGGCTTTCCGTGAAACGGTCCGTCATCCAGAGATCGCATCGCGCCGTCCATCGCCCGAAATTTCACAGACGACAGCAGGGTGTCGTTCTGCGGCGTCGCCATCCCGAATCCGTCAGGCGCCGTCGCTTCCGGATCCCGCTCCGCGATCCACGTTTCGTGCCACACATCCCGGGACCAGAAATCGCCGACGAGCCGCTCCTCTGAGTCGAGCCTAGCGTCGAACAGCAGCGCATGCGCGCCGTCGAACGTCGATAGCCGCAGTCGTCCAGCCTCGTAGTCTCCCGCGAGGTATCGATAGTCGCCCGTCGTTGTCAGAAAGGTCCCTTCGATGGCGCCGGCGTCCGTCCGGCGGAACACGCCGATGGCAGGACCGTCGCTCCTGCTGAATTTCACTCGCCAGCGTCCCTCGATCGACGCCGATCGCTCGAGTTCCCCCTCGATTCGGGGGCCCGGCGGGAATCGATAGGAGACGTCCTCGTCGGCCTCAAACGGCAGCTCCGACCAGGCGTCCTTGCCGATCCGCTTCTTCCAGGTTCCGACGTATCGCCGACGAATACTGTCCCGGCGCCCACCCGCTTCTCGGGCGAGCGCTTCGATTACGGCGTCATAGTGGCGGATTGAGATCCGAAGTCGGTCATCGCTGAACCGGACATCGTCCAGCTCGATCAGCTCGCGCCCGTTGATGATTCTGGCGCTCGCCGACCCGTCCGCGCCCTGCACGATGTCCAGACCAAACGGCGCCGCCCCCCCGGCGGTCATCAGCGCCGCCCGGAAATGATGGACGCGAGCCGCCACGGCATCCGGCGCGGGCCGCGATGTGACCTCGACGTCCGGGGCCTGCGACGCGCGAGCGACGGCGGCGACAGCTATGAAGCCGACAAGCGACAAACAACGAACCGGGGATACCGTCTTCATGCCGATCATGTTAGAACATCCCATCACGGACGGCGAGCCGTCCATGACCAGCGCTGCTATGAGCGAAGTTACAGAACTGACACCTGAGTTGCTGATTTCCGCCTACGCCCAAGGGGTATTCCCGATGGGTGTCCATGGCCGGATCGGCTGGTTCTCCCCCGACCCGCGGGGAATTCTGCCGCTGGAAACGTTTCATGTCAGCAGGACGCTGGCCCAGACCGAGAGGAGCGGTCGGTTTCAGGTCCGTGTAAATACCCGATTCCGAGACGTAATGCTCGCCTGCGCAGATCGTCCGGACGGCACCTGGATCACGACGCCCATCGTCGACGCCTACGTTCGACTGCACGAACTCGGTCTCGCCCACAGCGTCGAAGCCTGGCGACATGACCAGCTCGTCGGTGGTCTCTACGGCGTCGCGCTGGGGGGCGCCTTCTTTGGCGAGAGCATGTTTCATCGAGAGCGCGACGCCAGCAAAGTCGCTCTCGTCGCCCTCGTCGAAACAATGCGCAAGCGCCGCTTCACGCTGCTGGACATTCAATATACCACGCCACATCTGATGCGCTTCGGGGCCATCGAGATTCCCCGCGAGGAGTATCTGAAGCGCCTGATGACGGCGATTCGGCGGGAAGTGAGATTCACGGACGCGTAGCGCGTTCGCCACTGTCGCATCAATGCAGGAGGCCCGGATCATGGGAATGACCCGGGCCCGCATGCCAAGTCAGATTGCTCGCGACACACGCCGCGGCGACGCCGGGACTAGCGGCGTCGGCGAATGAGCGCGATCGCGCCGAGGCCGAGGAGCGTCAGGCTCGACGGTTCGGGCGCAAAGCGAATGATCTGATCGCCACCGAAGAGTGAGGCGTACAGCGCGCCGTCCGGGCCGAACTCGATGTCCGCCACAAACCCCTGGTCGAAGCCGCTGCCGATGACCGTGGCGACACCCGCCGAGTTGATCCGGAGCAGTTCGCCCGTTCCACGATTGAACGTGTAGAGGTCCGATCCCCAGAACGCGTCGCCGGGGCCGAAGATGATGGCGGACGCGGCCGGCGTCACAGTGAAGCCGGAGTAGAACGTGTCAAAGGTCCCCGAGTTCGGGTCATAGCGGCGGATTTCGCCGGGCGCCGAACCGAGGATACCGACCATCGAATAGATGCGATCCTGGCTGTCGATCGCGACGCCACCCGTGCTGTTGCCCATGTCGAAGAACGGGTCCAGCGAATTCGTGCCCGTGTTCAGCGTGTAGTACGGACCTTCGGTCGCGCCGGCGACCAGCGTGTTGTCGCTCAGTGCGCCGAGACCGTTGATACCGATGTCCATAGCCGCCGTCTGGGCGACAAGCGTTGTCGTGCCGTCGGGCGCGACGGCTCGGATAAAGCCCGGGCCAAAGACCAGCGTCTTACCGGCAACGAGGACGGAGCCCGGCGTTCCGCTGTACTGTCCCGTGACATCCACAAAGACCTCGTCCGGATCGTCGATCAGGTCGCCGAACTCCACGAAGGAGCCGCCACCCGCCGGAACCTTGCGGATCCTCGCAGGGGTTCCACTGGTTCCTCCGCTCATCGAAAGGTCGCGCCCAACATAGAGCGTGCCATCCGGCGCGAAGTCGATACCGATTGGTCCATCAATGTTGTCGACATACACGGACGCCGACACGCCAAATACCTGCTGATCGATCGCATGCGTCGACGTTGACGCGACGCCCATGATCATCGCGGCGAGAAACAATACCGTACTCGTTCGTCTCATGATCCTGATCCCCTTACTTGTGTATCAGAAATTGCCATCCTGGTAGAACACCTTGACACGCGCTTCATTCCCCTGCCGGCCTCCTGAGAGAATATCGGATTCCAAAGTGCATTGCAAAGCCTGACGAGAAAAACGCGCATCGGAATATCCCGCGAAAGATGCGGCGCCGCGGACTTTGTTTTGCATCGCTGCTGACTGCGCGCGGAGCGTCATGCGTGTTTCGTTGTCGAAGTATGAGTTGCTGATGTCGACGCGCGCGGCCAGGAATCTCTGAGACTTTTGATACACGTCGACAGCGGATTCGGGACTGATCCGATCCACTTTCGCGCCAATGACGGCCGATTCCTCGATTGCGGCGCCGAAAGTGTGCGGTAAGACCCAGACGAAACTTAGGTATGCGCCGGCAGGCGGCGCAAGAAACGCCCGGGTCGCTCGAAATCGCGTGTTTTCCTGAGCCTTTGAGTCGCGGAAACGCCGGTTTCGGACACCTATAATCCCGATCCCCGGAGAACGCGGGTAGTTTCTACTTCGATGATTAGGAGTGACAAGTGTCCTGGAAACGTGACATTCTCAAGACAGCCGCCAGAGACAAAGTGGTCAAGGCGCTTCAGCCCGTGCTGTGCGACATGCTCGATCTCTCCATGCAGCTCAAGCAGGCGCATTGGTGCGTGAAAGGCATGGGATTCCTGACGCTGCATGAGCAGCTCGACGACATCGTCGACACAACAAGAAACGCCAGCGACGAAATCGCCGAGCGCATTGTCATGCTGGGCGTCGCCCCGCAGGGCCATTGCCAGACAGTCGCTGCGGAAACGCGGCTTGATCAGTACGCGGAAAAATTCGTCGACGTCGAAAAGACCTATACGTTGGTGGCGGACCGACTCGACAAGACGATCGCCGGGATCCGCTCGGCCATCGACCTCGTCGGAGAACCGGATCCCATCACGGAAGACCTGCTCATCGGAGTCTCCGCGGATCTGGAAAAACACCTGTGGATGGTTCAGGCGCACGAAGGCGAAGCTCGCTGACGTCGGCGTCCAGCGGTATCAATAACAGGCGCGCTGTTGGCGTCGGATATGGTTGGTTCCGACGCCACGCTTTGCACGCGCATCCCGCTGATCAGCGCCACGTTGTGCGTGAGTCTGACGACGGTGTCTTTTCACGGCGAAGTCACGAAACCTCCGGCGCGGGCGGCCGATGCATTTCCCGACAACAACAGGTCGCTTCGTTGTCCTCTTTCACAGCCATCCGGGCGAAGGTGATCACTTTGACCTGATGATCGAGCGCGGCGCGGCGCTCGCCACGTGGCGCGTCGAGGCGCCGCCGGAAGCGTGCCGGGAGCGCGGAGCGCTGGATTGTCTCCGGCTCGCGGATCACCGCGCCACTTATCTTGAATATGAAGGTCCGATCTCCGGAAATCGTGGCGAGGTTTCCCGTCATGACGCCGGCCGGTTTGAAATCCTGGACCAGTCGTCGGGCGGATTTGTCATTCGCCTGTCAGGGGATCGAACGGTTGGCGTGTTTGTTCTGGAGATCGTGGAGGGCGCTGCGAGTCAGTGGCGGCTTCGATTGGCCTGACGTTCGAGCGGCGTCACGGAGAACGTCAGGACACCTTCACCGACTTCCACATTCGTGACATCGTAGTCCACGCCGCCGTTCTGCCACCAGCCGCGCGCTCCGACGTGGATACCGTTTGAGAGGTTTCCCGCAATCGTCGGGCTGCCGGGCCACGCGTCGTTCCGTTCGAGTTGCACCTGTCGATCGAGGCCAAACGACTCCAGCAGATTTGGCAGCGGCATCGACCCGCAACGGAATCCGGCGAACGTCAGGACGATCTCCCCGGCCTCGAACTTCGGTTCGAAGTCCGCCGACACAACAAGTTCGCGGCCACTGTACTTGTAAGTCGCCGCCAGGCGCAGGCGTCCCTCGCGTATGGAGATGAACGGTTCGCTCACGATGGGCTTCACGACATCGTCCACGCGCGGATACAGGTCATAACGCATCGCGAGCCACTCGTTCACGTAGTCCTCGTAGATGTGGTACTTGAAGGGCTTTCCGCGCAGCAGTTCGTGGGTAAAGGCCTGTTCCGCCTCAACGAGCCGATTTCGTATGAACTGGCGCTCCGTTCGATCCTCCGGCGGCGACTCCGGCGTATACCATCCGGGGGTGCGCAGAACGGCCCACGCGAGGAGCAGCAGGCACAATACACCGCCGCCCAGCAGTGCAAGGGCCACGCGAAGCCAACGACGCCTGGGCTTTCCGGGATTCTCCGCGTTCATCGCGCCTCGATCCGTGTACAACGAACTTGGCGGCACAGCACACTCGGCCGCGCGCCGGATGTCAAGTTCCACTTACGACGTTTACCGAGGCGTCCAGGTTCGCTCGCGCATTGACCACAACCGCGCGGGACTCATAGAATCGATCAACCCGCGGCCGGAACCGCGCGGAGCCGCAATCTTCCAACCATCGGGCGCTGTCACATGTCGCATCGCATCTGGGGCATTACGATCACACTGGCCTGGCTCGTGATGCTCGGGATTCTCGTTCGCGACGATATCCTGCCCTATCTGCTTGCACAGGATCCCCCGGCGGCAACGATTCCCGACGGGAACTTTCAGACGGCGATCTTCAAGGATGGCGGCAATCGCATCGGCACCTCCTGGGTCACGACGATCTCCCCCGCCGAATCAACGACCGTTCACGGTATCACGCTGCTCGATGTCTCGGGCATCCTCCCTGTGGCCGGCATTGTCCCCGTCAGGACGATCCGCCTTGAGTCAACGCTCTCCTACAACCTCAACGACAAACTCGATCAGTTCTCCTTTGTCCTGGATACCGAAGGCGCCAGCGCCCGCATCGACGGCGAACGCTACGACCAGGAATTCGCCTGTGTCGCCAAAATCGGCGAGATCAAACGGCGGATCGCGCTGGACGCCAGCCTGACGGCCTACCTCTCCGACACCTTCCGGCCGTTCACGCTCCTGAAGGGCCTGAAAGTGGGTCAGTCCTGGCGCATGCGCGTCATCGATCCCTTCGCGCTGCTGCAAAGCCAGGAGACAAAGTTCGATGTCCGCCTTGTCCGCGTGACGCGCAGGGAGAAGATCAAACATCGCGGCGCCGAGATCGAGTGCTTCCGCGTCGAAACGGATCAGACTGTCGCGTGGGCTGACGACGACGGACACGTACTCCGACAGGAAGTCACGATGCCGTTCCTCGGCAGGTGGATCATGATTGACGAACCCTTCGACGCCCACGCGCGACAGAACGCCAAACGTGACCTCGTCGAGCTCCGTCACGCCGACAACAGCGGTCTGAAAAACGCCGCCAGCCGTTTGATCGATGAGGCGAAGAATGCCGCGTCCTCCATCGACACAATCCTCCACAGCGAAGCCACGGATTCGGCGCAGGACCACGACTAATGGCAATTCTCATTGACAATGTCACGAAGTGCTTCGGACGCCTGCGAGCCGTCGATGGAATCTCCCTCAACGTCAAACGGGGAGAGCTCTTCGCCTTCCTGGGACCCAACGGCGCCGGCAAGACAACAACGATCAAGATGATGACGGGGCTCCTCACGCCGGATTCGGGGTCCATCAGCGTCTGTGGTCATCCGATGTCCACGGACGCACAGCTCGCCAAGGCGAAAATCGCCTTTGTCCCCGATCAGCCCTTTCTGTACAGCAAGCTCACGGCACGAGAATTCATGCAGTTTGTCGGCGAGATGTACGGCATCGATCGACGGATCCTTCCGGAACGCATCGAACACTACATGGGGCAGCTCGCCGTCACGAACTACGCCGACCAGCTGGCCGAGGGGTATTCGCACGGCATGAAGCAGCGCGTGGTCCTTGCCGCGGCGCTCCTGCACGAGCCGGATGTTCTCGTCGTCGATGAGCCCATGGTCGGTCTCGACCCGCGCACGGCCCGCACCGTCAAGGACATCTTCCGCGACTGGGCGGACGCAGGCCGGACTGTCTTCATGTCCACACATACGCTGGAGGTGGCGGAAGCCATCGCCGATCGAATCGGCATCATTAACCATGGCAGAATTGTCGCCTGCGGCACGCTGGACGAGCTCAAGGCGAAGGCCGCGCGTGAGCATCGCCTCGAAGACATCTTCCTCGAACTGACGGATCCGAAGGACCCGCCCGAAATGGAGGAGGCCGTCGTGCCCATGTGAGTCCCGTCCGCGTCGCGGCGCCCAGTGTTTGTGGATCACAGGAAGATACTCGCCGGAACCGTTCCCGGAGCAGCGTTTTGACCGCCATTGAGTCACCCATCCCACTCGCACAGCGTTCAGCCACTGAGCCAACGTTCTGGCTGCTGCTGCGCCTGAAACTCACGATCCTGCGGAATCGACTGCGCCAGCTGACGGACCAGACGCCGCTTCAGCTGCTGATGGTCATCGGCTTCCTTGCAACGATCTGGCTGGGCCTGTTCCTGATCTTCGATCAGGTCTTTCGCTTCATCCGTCATTACGAGAAGGAAGCGATCATCGCCCTGCCCTATGTATTCCACCTGTTCTTCTTCTCGATGACGATCCTGCTCGGCTTCTCGACGGCCGTCCTCGTGTATGGCAGCCTGTTTGCGCGCGAAGAGCCGGCGTTTCTCCTGACGACGCCCAGCAAACCCAGGAACATCGTCGCCGTCATGTACGTCGAGGCGTTGTTCTATTCGAGCTGGTCTCTCATCCTGCTCGGCATTCCGCTGATGGCCGCCATCGGCAACGTCCAGGGACTCCGCTGGCATTTCTATGCGACGTTCATCGGGACATTCCTTGGATTCGTCCCCATTCCCGGCGCCATCGGTCTCGTCATCGCCCTGTTCATCGCCCTCTACCTGCCACGAATGGCGAAACGCACGCTCATGTACGCCTCGGGCGTCATTCTGATCCTGGTTATTGTCTTCTGGGGACGACTCTGGGTGATCTCGTCCACAGACAACATCACGCGACAATGGGTCCACGATCTGCTCGGTGAGCTGAGCTACCTGAAAGCGCCACTCCTTCCGTCGACCTGGGTATCGAAGGCCATCGGATTCTCGATCCAGGACAACCCGGCCGACGCCGCGTTCTATCTCGGCATGACTGTGCTGACGGGCCTGTGCATGAGCCACTGGGCGATTTCACTCGTCGCCTGCAAGCTCCGGCCCGCATTCGGCCGCGCACACTCCGCGCCGACGCATACGCGGAAATACACCGGCTGGGCGTCGAGACTACTGACGTCCACGGCCTTCTTTTACCTGTCCGCAAAAATGCGCGCCGTCATCCTGAAGGATGTTCGACACTTCCTGCGCGATCCCGTCCAATGGTCACAGCTCGCCATTCTCTTTGGTCTGCTCTCGCTGTACCTGTTCTACCTTCCACGGAGCAGGTCCGACGGATTCTCGACGCAGTGGCAGGCCCTCATCTGCTTCATGAACTTTGTCGCCATCACGCTGATCCTCTCGACATTCACGAGCCGATTCGTCTTCCCGATGGTCTCGATGGAGGGCAAGCAGATCTGGCTCGCGGGGCTCTGGCCGCTGACGCGCAGCCAGGTCATGTGGGCGAAGTTTCTGTATGCGTTCACTGTGACCGCCGTCGCGGCGCTGCCCGTCACCTGGCTCTCCATCCGCGCCGTCGAACTGGCGCCGATCATAGGACTTGCCCAGATTGGGGCCACGATCGCCTGCTGCATCGGTCTCTGCGGTCTGGCCATCGGCCTGGGAGCGCGCTGGCCGAACTTCAAGGAACCGACGGCCAGCCGCATCTCCAGCGGTCTCGGCGGCACGATCAATCTGATCGCCAGTGTGGCGCTCGTCGCTGTGAATGGAACACTGTTCGCCCTGACGTGCCTATACGCGATGAATCATCGCGACCTCAGGGGCCTCGAATTGCGATCCGGCGTCGCCCTCGGCGCCGCCATCCTCATCAGTCTCGCCGCCGCCGCCTTCAGCATGACGATCGGCATCCGCAAATTCCGCCATCAGGACTTCTGAGGTCGCCGGGATTGCCTGACACGGAATTTCACAGCCCCGAACCCGTGACTTGGCTCACCCGTACGAATTCCTGTACCGTATTGTGAACACCGGCCGACACACGGAAGAGTGTCGATTCGCCCATCAAGGTGCAAGGATGCGCTCCGACCTCGTCGCCCAGATCAACACAGACGCCCTCGTCCACAACCTCAACGCTCTCCGCGCAAAATGTGCGCCTGGCGTCAGGGTCTGTGCGCCGCTCAAGGCGGACGCCTATGGCCACGGCGTCAGCATCGTCGCCCCGGCGCTCCAGGCCGCCGGCGTGGACTTTGCCGCCGTCGCCACGGTTCGCGAAGCAATCGAATTGCGCGAAACAGGATGGCGAGGCGAGATCCTGCTGCTCGGGAACGTGCTGGCCACGTCGAACGATGACATTCGAACGGAGCGGCTGCGCGCGATCCATGAATATGACCTGACGTTGACACTTGTCGATGTCGGCGCGCTGCGGCGCCTTGAGGCGAACGCCTCCGGAAAGCCTGTGCCCGTTCATCTCAAAGTGGATACCGGCATGGGGCGTATGGGCGTCCTGACGCAGGACTGTGAGGCTCTGGCGGCGGCCATCGCCGCGTCGCCCGGTGCGGAACTCAGGGGTGTGTACTCGCATTTCGCGACGGCCGATTTCGAACTGCAGGACCTCGCCGCGCGGCAACTGGAGGATTTCCACACCGCCGTGGAGAAGGTCCGCCGATACGGGGCCGATGGATTCCTCACACATCTTGCCAACAGCGCCGCGACGATCACGATGCCCGACGCCCACTTCGATATGGTCCGCCCGGGCATCGCCCTCTACGGGTACGCGCCCGCCGCCTTCATGCGATCGCTGATCGACCTTCGGCCGATTCTGCGCCTCGTGTCGCATGTCGCCATGACGAAGACGCTGCCGGCCAATCACTGCGTCGGTTACAGTCGAACATTTGTCACGAAGGCGGAGACTCGGATCGGCATCGTTCCCGTCGGTTACCATGATGGGTTTCTTAGAAAGCTCTCCAACAACGCGATCGTCGATACCCCCGCCGGACCGGCGCCTGTCATCGGCCGAGTCAGTATGGATCAGCTGGCCATCGACCTGACTCATCGTCCGACCGTCGACATGGGGGCGCAAATTGTGCTGATCGACAGTGACCCTGCGGCCGAGAACAGTGTCGACGCAATTGCGACACGCATGGACACGATTTCCTATGAAGTCACGTGCATGATCGGTCCGCGCGCTGATCGGACTCAGATTCACGACAAATCCGGCTGGTGAAACATCCCGTTTCGTCCTATTCTAAACCGCAACATTCCGATAGCCGATGTGTACCACAGTCCGTAGAGTGACGGAATTGAGCTCTCGGCAAATTGGGCGAATTGGTCGCTTTGGCGCGGCTGAAACGTATCGTAGATTTCGGAAAACCAGGCAGTTCCGCCCCGACCGCCTTGAGGTCGATGGGCCTAGCCTCCGGACCAGACGATTCTCAAGGAGTCAAATCGATGAAGTCGCGACGCAAACCGCTGATTCTTCTCGCTCGAAAATGGGCCCCACTCGTCGCCGGCGGAGTTGCCCTCCAGATCAACCTCTCCGGTTGCGATACCGAGGTCCGTGACACGGTCCTGACCGGGCTCCAGACTTCGCTGACCGGTCTGGTCACGAGCATCATCAACGCCTTCTTCCTGTCGCTTCAGGACGCCGGCACGACATCCCAGCCGGTCGTCAACGCGATCATGGAACAGGTCCATCACGTCCAGCATTTTCTGGCGTAACGGACAATCAAGCGTTAGCATACGACCTTCGTTCGGATAGGTGTGTTCAAGCGGCCTCGCTTTGTGGAAGGAACCGCCGAAGATGAAGAAGGTCCACCCGTTCGGCGCGCGCCTCTGGCTCGCGCTGCCCCTTTCGTGTCTTGCTGCGCTGTCCACCGGCTGCCTGTCGAATGATTCGATTCGTCAGGTCTTCGGTGAAAATGTTGTCCTGACGTCCGCGGTCATCATCCAGACCGTCACGGCAACGGTATTCAATTCGATCTTCGGCCTCTTCGGCCTGGCGTAACGAGGAGGTAGAAGCGAGATGAATCCGCAGACTGATCGAAACAAAGCAACGCAGTCCACTCAATTGACTCGCGGCCGCAGTTCACGGACGTGGCGCCGCGCCGTCCGAATGTCGCGGGCCCGCTGGGTCGCGGCCATCGCCGCCCTTCCGCTGTTGCAGGCGACCGGCTGTTTTCCCGACCCGATCGGGGCCCTGAATTTCGAATTGCAGTCGTTCTTCAACACGACGCTGATCGACGCCGTCTCGGTCATCGTACAGAACCTGCTTCGCCTGTAGGCGGCCACCCGCGCCCGGCGTCTCGACGTCGCTTCCGCAGGCCCAGCGGCGCCTCCACTCCACTCAAAAGCACTCCTCAAGAAAACGGGGCGCCGGATCCTGCTGCGCGCAACGTCCGTTTCCGTGGGTCGATAATGTGAACGCGCGCTGTCCAATTTGTGCGATCGACGGCGGAAGTGTGATACAGTGAGTCTTCGACATTTCGCCCGATGGTGGGCGCTGACCTGGGGGGTCAACCGATATGAACTTTGCAGGATTCGCCCGCGCGGCGTTGGTCATTGTCTGCGCCGCGATGTCACGATCCGCGACAGCCGCGGATATCACGTTCAGCGCCACGCAGGGCGGCCGCAGCGCCGCAGTCCGTTTCGAAACGGCCGGCTCAGATCTGATCGTAATGCTGTCCAATACGTCACCTGAAGACGCGCTGGTCCCCATCGACATTCTGACAGGCGTCTTCTTCGATGTGACGGGCGCCCCGCTCACGCTCACGCCGATGACGGCCATCGTTCCCGCCGGCTCATTCGTCCATAACGGACCGACAGACCCGGGGGCGAGCGTTGGCGGTGAATGGGCCTACAAGTCGAATCTTGTCGGCGCCGCAGAGAACGCCAGCTACGGAATCTCATCATCCGGACTCGGCCTCTTCGGACCGTCGGATCGCTTCCCCGGCGCCGATCTCCAGTCGCCGGCCTCCCCGGATGGACTTCAGTACGGCATCACGTCCATGGGGGACAACCTGGCGACCGGCAATTCTCCGCTGACCAGCGGGATGAACGCGCTGATCAAGTACGAGGTCGTGTTCACACTCTCGGGACTGCCCATGGGCTTCGACCCGGCAACGCAGATCACCAACGTTCAATACCAGTACGGAACAGACCTGCAGGAGCCGCATTTCCCCGAGCCATCGAGCCTTGCGATGCTGGCGATCGGCGCGTTCGCCGCACTCTCTCGTCGCAGATAGGGGCGGCCGGATCCCGCGATCTGACGCTCCACCATTGTTGATCTGAATCCGGCCCACTCGCCTGACGAGTGGGCCTTTTTTGTGCGCTTTTGCCGTCGCCACGTCGGGCTTACACTGGGCCCAACGGCGACGGGCGGCGCCGCCCGCGTCTTTTTGTTCTCAACTTCCGCAGGAAGGCAGACGGCCAGACACCATGTCCACACTCCTCGATCGATTCTGCCGCTACGTCCAGGTCGAAACCACGGCCAACGAAGATACCGAAGACTATCCCAGTACGCCGGGGCAGCTTGATCTTTCAAGGATGCTCGCCGACGAGCTTCAAGCGCTCGGTCTTGCCGACGTCTCCATGGATGAGTTCGGCATCGTCATGGGGACGATTCCCGCCAACGTCGAAGGCGCGCCGACGATGTGCTGGTGTTCTCATGTGGATACCTCGCCCGAGTTCACCGGGAAGAACGTCAGGCCCATCATCCATCGGAACTACGACGGTGGCGACATTCCCCTTCCGGGCGACGCCAGCCGAGTCATCCGAACGGCCGACAACCCGGAACTCCCCCCGCTGAAGGGCGGTACGATCATCACGAGCGATGGCACGACGCTCCTCGGCGCCGACGACAAAGCCGGTGTCGCCGCCATCATGACGGCGGCGGATCTGCTGATGAAGGACGCCTCGATCAAGCACGGTCCGATCCGGGTCCTGTTCACCTGCGACGAGGAAATCGGCCGCGGGACCTCCAAACTGAGTCTCGAAAAGATCAACGCCCACGTCGCCTACACGCTCGATGGCAGCGATGAGGCGATCGTCGAGTGCGAGACCTTCTCCGCCGATCAGGCCATCGTGACGATCACGGGCAGGAACATCCATCCCGGCTACGCCAGGGGCAAGATGGTCAACGCCCTTCGCGCCGCGGCCGTCTTCATCGCCGAACTCCCGCAGGACCATCGTTCACCGGAAACGACGAGCGACCGGGACGGCTTCCTGCATCCCTACGTCATCGAGGGCGGCGTCCCCGAGGTAAAGATCAAGATCCTGCTTCGCAGCTTCGTGACGGCGGAGCTGGATGACCTGGCCGCCATTCTGAACGACGCCGCCGCGAAAACAGAGGCCGCCGTTCCCGGATGCAATGTCGCCGTTGATCGTCGCACGCAGTATCGAAACATGGCCGAGTACCTGAAGGCCGAACCCCGCGCCCAGGCGCTCGCCGAACAGGCCATCCGAAACGTCGGCCTGACGCCCGTTGTCGGCTCCATCCGTGGCGGTACTGACGGTTCCGCCCTCAGCCAGATGGGCCTGCCGACCCCGAACCTCTCAGTCGGCATGCACAACTACCATTCGCCGCTGGAGTTCGCGTGCCTCGAGCAGATGGAAAAGGCCGTCAGGACCCTGATCGAACTCGCAAAGCTCTGGGGCGCCGAACGCGTCTGATCCGGCAACGCCCCGGGGGCTGAACAACCTCGCCCCAACCCGCCCCGGGAATGCGCAATCGTCATCCGCGTCCGGCCCGTCCAGGTCGGGCGCGCCCGCCTGCGCAGGCAGTTTTTAAAAAAAACCATCGGTTCCACGAAGCGCCCGCGCCCGATCCGCGCTTGAGAACTGGCGAGTCAGGCCGAAAGACTCACGGCGGCTCGCGGGAGAACAACAAGAGACACAAACGTGAGGAGAAGACCGATGACCACGAAGCTGCGAAACACCCTGACGATCGTGCTGATGGCGATGGGCCTCTGCCTGGCGGCGAGCAGTGGATGCGACGACTACTACGACTACGCCTGGCCCGGCGATTTCCTCACGCCCAGCGTCGAGCCCATGGACTTCTCGCCCTACGGCTACGACTACGACATGTATGACCTCTTCACCGAGGACATCTGACGCCCTGCACGTGGCGCGGTCCGCCCGGACGCCCGTCGGCGCGTCCGGGCCATTCTCAAACGCACCGCGGCAACACGACCTAAGAAAGACAACATCGCCCCGCCGAGAACGTGGCATGGAGCTTGCTCAACATAGTCGCGAAGGTCCTTTCATTCGGCCCGTGGCGGGCCCCGCGCCGGAACGCTCGTCACGGCGCCGTGGTTTTTTCCGCTGCGCCGCCACGGGGCTCGCTCAGCATCTCTGAAAAGGAGCATGAATATGTTCCGCCTTAAAAAACACTGGCTCACGATTCCCATCCTGTCGCTCACCTTCCTTGCGCCCCTCGCCTGCGATCTGTCGCCGGCCGAGCTGGACCAGTTGCTCGACGACCTCGACCAGATCCTCGCCCCCGACGACAACCCGCCCGCCGTCGGAACGCCTGACACGCCGTCGCAGACGACGGGACGCCAGGCGATCTTTGACGAACTCTGGGAGACCTTCGATCAGAATTACTCATATTTCGACTACAAGGGCATCGACTGGAACGATGTCCGAGACCGGTACCGGCCCGATTTCTCCATGAATCTCACCGACACGGAGTTCACGGATCAGATCGTGGAAATGCTGGCCGAATTGCATGACCTGCATGTCGAAGTCATGTACCCCGACGGGACCTGGGTTGGAACTGATCCGCAGAAAGTCGAGCTCAACTACACGAGCGTTCCGCGCAATCGGTACACACTGAACGACGCCGGCTACGAGTCGCTTGGCGGCAATGTGATCCGGCACGCCTGGTTCGCCGACGCCATCGCCTATATTCGCATCGACACGTTTTCAACCAGCGCCTTCGAATCGATCAGCGATCAGGAGATCGAGGACCTCTTCGCGCGTTACAATGGGGCCGACGCCATGATCATCGACATTCGGCCCAACAACGGCGGAAACGAGAACATCGCGATGCGGATCGCGTCACACTTCACGGCGACAAACGTCATCTACGGGTACACCGAAACGCGCGATGGTCCCGATCATTCGGATTTCGCGCCGCTGGAAACCAAGACGCTCGCCCCGTCCGCTCAGAATCGATTCGATGGCCCCGTCGCCTGTCTCATCGGCCAGCGATGCCTCAGCTCCGCCGAGTGGTTCACGCTGATGATGCGGGCCTGTCCGAATGTGATCCTCATCGGCGATACAACGCGCGGCGGATCCGGCTTCCCGCGTGAGTTCTCACTGGACAACGGTGTTCGATATACCGTGCCTCGCTGGATCGCCTATACCGACGAACTCATCGGATTCGAGGACATCGGCATCGATCCCGATGACTGGATCGCCGCCGGCGAGAGCTTTGATGAGTCGCACGACTACGTGGTCGAAGAGGCCATCGGCCTGCTGTCGCCCTGAGGCGGCGGATGGACGCAGCGATTGACAAGCGACGATGACAATTCGAGAACCGCGTTGCTGCTGGCGCAGGCGCGCAAAGGCGATCGAGAGGCGCTGGCGACTCTCCTCAACGATCACGCCCAGCGCCTGCTTGCATCCGTCCGCGCCGAGCTCGGCGAGCGCGCCCGACAGCGTCTGGAATCTCAGGATGTCATGCAGGAAGTCTATCTGGACGTCCTGCGTAACATCGACAGCTTCGTCGACCGGGGCGCCGACAGCTTTCTCGCCTGGCTCCGTCGAATCGCCGTCAACCGAATCTGCGACGTCGATCGCCGACACTTCCGCACCCAAAAACGCGCCGGCGAGGCCCGCATGGGCGATCTCGGCGGCGACGAGTCAATGCTTGGACTCCTCGACGTCGTTTCCGCGTCGATGACGGCGCCAAGTCAGGCGGTCGACCGGACGGATCGCGTGCGACGCCTGCGCGACGCCCTGAACGCGCTCGAGGAGGATCATCGCGACGTGATCCGATACCGATACCTGCAGCAACTGAGTGTCACGGAAACGGCGGCCAGGATGGATCGCTCCGATCGGGCGATTCGATCACTCTGCGTTCGCGCGCTGATCCGACTTCGGGAGCAACTGACCGATGTGCTCTGACGCCGACGCTCATGCGCGGAAGTCCCCTGCGCCCGTCACTCCGCCGTCTGTCGACGACCCGCGAAGGCTGGAGGACATCCTCGACGATTACCTCCAGGACCTGGCCGAGGGCGACGCGCCGGACCAGGAGGCGTACCTTGCGGCGCATCCCGAACACGCCGACGCCCTCCGCGGCATCTTCAGGACCCTTGAATTCGTCGAGGCCACGAGTCGAACGCTGCAATCCAACGCCATCGATCGAGGTCGGGTCCTGGGGGACTTCCGGATTCTCCGTGAGATCGGTCGCGGCGGCATGGGCGTCGTGTACGAGGCGTACCAGATCTCGCTCAGGCGGAAGATCGCCCTGAAGGTTCTTCCCGGCGGCGCCATTCTCTCGGGCGGCGCCGCCGAGCGATTTCAACGCGAGGCGGCGACCGCAGGACGACTGCATCACACGAACATCGTGCCCGTTCACGCGTCGGGCGTGGAAGACGGCGTCCATTACTATGCAATGCAGTACATCGCCGGTCGCTCGCTGTCCGATCATCTCAGAACGATGCGCGAGAAGGACACGCGCCCGGGCCGCGACTACTACAAACGCGTCGCCCACTGGGCGCGCCAGGCCGCCGAGGCGCTCCACTATGCCCACGAGCACGGCGCCATTCATCGGGACATCAAGCCGTCCAACCTGCTGCTGGACGAGCGCGACGTTGTCTGGCTGACCGACTTCGGTCTCGCGCGGGACGACACGAACGCGTCGATGACCCTGTCCGGTGATGTCATCGGCACGGCGCGCTACATGTCGCCCGAGCAGGCGAAAGGAGGTCGATCGGGGCTCGACAAGCGGACGGATGTGTACTCGCTCGGGGCGACTCTCTACGAACTGCTCACGCTTCAGCCGCCGTACGACAGCGAGTCGCGCGAGGCCGTGCTCAGCCAGATCGCCTTCGCGGACCCGCCGCCGCCGCGCAGAATCAACCCGCACATTCCCCGGGACCTCGAGACCATTGTCCTCAAGTGCATGCAGAAGAACGCCGGCGAACGTTACGCGTCGGCCGCCGACATCGCGGAGGACTGTCGCCGCTTTCTTGCGGGGGAGCCCATCCGCGCGAGGCGAACGTCCCTCCTTGTCAAAGCGACACGATTCGTCAGACGGCGCCCGCTGCACGCGGCCGGCGCCTCACTCGCCATCCTCCTCTGCGTCGCCATCGGCGTCCTTGTCGTGCAGAACCGGCGAACCCGGTCCGACGCGATCGTCAGCAGCGCCCTGGACGCGATCCTCTTCGAAGACAACACGCATCGCGCAAACGAACTCCTCGATCAGGCGGAGGATCTCGGCGCCAACAGCGCCGCGCTTCATCTGTATCGCGGCCTGATTCCGCTCCTGAACGCGCAGCCGCAGCGAGCCGTCCCGCATCTGCAGGAGGCGTTTCGTCGAAATCCTGAAGGTGTCGAAACCTGTTACGCCCTGTCGGCCGCCTTCTACGCCCTGGGAGATACTGTCAACGGCGATCGCTACTTCGACAAGGCCGAGACGAGGCCCATCCAGTCGGCGCTCGGCTGGCTCCTCCGCGGTCACGCCCTCAGCCGAATCCAGGCGCCCGACGCCATCGAGGCGTTCAATCAGGCCGTCGCCCTCCGCGCCGACTTCACCCCCGCGATCGAGGCCCGGGCTTACTATCGTGGCTATCGACTCCTGACAGAGGGGAATGATGCCGACCTGGAGCCCATGCTCAATGACTTCGACGCGTGGGTTGTCTTCCGCCCTGATGCGCCCCGTTCCTATGCCGCGCGCGCCAGTGGCTGGATGTTCGCCGCGGGCCACGCCATGGACACGCCCGCGCTTCGAGCCAATCTGGCCGACTGGCTTGAAAACAGCCATCGCGATCTGAAACGCGCCGAGACGCTCTCCGGCGGCGGCGATGTCTCGATCCTCACACGAGAAAGTGTGTATCTTCGCCTCATGGGCGACTTCGACGACGCCGCCGACGTCCTTGAGCGCGCCATCGAGATCGATCGCGCAGCGTCTCTCGGACAACATGAAGGCGTTGTCTATCATCGCTCCATCGCCCTTTACGCAGCCGGTCACATCGACACGGCGCTCGCCGAAGTCGCGCCCGCCAGCGCGTCCCTTCCGGATTTCGCGCCGCTGTCGATCCAGGAGTCCCTGCTGCTCGCGGAGTCGGGAGATCTCGCCGCCGCGCGAGACAGTTGTCGACGAACGATGGCGCGGCAACGACATCAGATGACGGGACTCTGTCTCGCCGCCGGCGCCATGCGGCTCCTCGGCGCCCACGACGAGGCGAGCGCCGCGCTGGCGGACTACAGCGTTGATCCGGCGGCCGCGCAGCGCGCTCACGCGCCGGGCGAAGGCGTCACGGCGGCGAGCGTCCGCTACCTGCGAAACGAGCTGGACGCGGAGGCGTTCCTGCGGCAATCCGGCGACACGCCCGGCAATCGCTGCAGCGCCAATCTTCTGATCGCCATGACCGAACTCGGACGCGGCCAACGGACCGAAGGTCGTCGCCGACTGCGCGCCTGTGTCGACACGGGTGTGTTCATTTTCGTCGAGCATCGCCTCGCGCAGGCCCTGCTTGCCCGATCCGAGGCCGATCCGAGCTGGCCCCGTTGGATCGAATAAGTCGCGTCGCGGGCCCTCCGCCGGCCCAACTTTCGCTTTCCGGCGATTGCGTTACCCTTGATTGATCTTTCAAACGAAGCGGCGCGCGCAGGAACGGCGCCCTGAACTGAATTTCTTTAGCGGAGCTTCAATCGTGCCCGATCCACGCATCACAAGGCTGGCCGACGTCCTCATCAACTACTCCTGCGCCGTCAAGGAAGGCGAGAAGATTCTCATTGAAGCGATCGATGTCCCGCACTTCTTTACCAGCGAATGCGTTCGGCTCGCCCGGGCGGCCGGCGGTCTGCCCATCGTCAAAATCGAATCCAATGAAATCAAGCGCGCCCAGATGCTGCATGGCAGCCGCGCCAGCTGGGAATTCGTCGAGACCTGCGAGAACTTCGTCATGAAGCAGGCCGACTGCTACATCGGCGCCCGCGGCAGCCACAACGTCAGCGAACTTTCTGACGTTCCGGGCGACCAGCAGGCGATCTACGAAAATACGGTCTGGAAGAACGTTCACATCGAGTCTCGCGTGAAGGGCACGCGCTGGGTCGTTCTCCGCTGGCCACATCCGTCGATGGCCCAGATGGCTGAAATGTCGACACCGGCGTTTGAAGACTACTATTACAACGTCTGCACGCTGGACTACGCCCGCATGGCCACAGCGATGCGCCCCCTGAAGGACCGCATGGAGCAGACGAATCGCGTCCGCATCGTCGGCCCGCGCGATACCGATCTGACCTTCTCGATCCAGGGGATTCCCGCGGTCCCCTGTGATGGCCGCCTCAACATTCCCGACGGCGAAGTTTTCACGGCGCCCGTGCGCGAGTCAATCAACGGTGTGATGCATTACAACGCCCCGTCGCTCTACCGCGGAACAACACATACCGACGTTCGTTTTGAATTCAGGGACGGAAAGATCGTAGCCGCGACGAGCAGCAGCACGGAAAAACTCAACGAAGTGCTCGACGCCGACGAGGGCGCCCGCTACTGCGGCGAGTTCGCCATCGGCTTCAACCCCTACTGCACGCGGCCCATGAAGGACATTCTCTTCGACGAGAAGATCGCCGGCAGTATCCATCTCACGCCGGGCGCCTGCTACGACGACGCCCCCAACGGCAACAAGTCGGATATCCACTGGGATCTTGTGCTGATTCAGCGGCCCGAATACGGCGGTGGCGAAATGTACTTCGATGACAAGCTCGTGCGCAAGGATGGTCTCTTCGTCGTGGACGACCTCAAACCACTGAACCCCGACCAGCTGACCCGGTAGGCGGTCGAGCGATACAGCGTCCCGGCGGCCGTCTCCGCCGGGACGCGTTAACTGCAGTCGCCTGCTACTCCTGCACGAAGATCGCCACATCCTGGTTCGATGTGTCGCCGACGACGAGATCACCCATCCCGTCTCCGTTCACATCCGTAATGCAGGTATGGAACGGCGAGGCCAGCGCAGAGACGTCCAGCGTCTGCTCCAGGGCAAACCGATCGGTCCCCAGATTGACGTAGATCGCCACGGGGCCCGGATTCGCAGGATCGAGGCCTGTCATGATCGCGATGTCAGGGAAATCATCGTCCGTGAGTTGTCCGACGCTTACGGACCTCGGCAGGCCGCTCGGACGAATGGAACCCACATCGAAGCTGCCGTCCGGCTGCGTGAAGTGGATATTCACATCCTCGCCACCCTCGCTCGCCCCGGCGGGTCGCTGTTCCTGAAGAATCAGGTCGTCGAGATTGTCGTTGTTCAGATCCACGGCAATCGCCATGACCACGTTGTCGAAGCCCAGTCGTGTGACCTGATAGGTGTCGATGCCCGTCATGCCGACATTCGCGATACCGATGACGACGGACGGGTTGTCACTGTTGAACACCACCACGAAATCACCCGCCCCGTCCCCGTTGAAATCGCCGAACGCAACGGGACCGATCTCGCCCGTGATGGACGCGCCGGTCAGGCTGAAGGAACTGAAGGGAACCGGCGGAAACAAGGTCCCGTCGCCGCGACCGTTCAGAATGTCGAACTGAATCAGATCCTGACCGTCAAAGCTCTCGAGGCGGCGCACGAAGACCACGTCGAGATCGCCGTCCCCATCGAAATCCCGGGCCGGATACACGCGATCGCCGACTTCGAACCCGTCGTCCGGCGACTGGGCGTCAAACGTCCGGCCCATCTGCGCCAGCAGCAGCTGAAGGGACTCGTCGCCTGTGAACGCCTTGACGAAAATGTCGAGCAGGCCATCGTTGTCCGTGTCGCCGAAAACGGCGTTCCCATACGCAAACCCGGCGGTCGGCGCCGCCTGGGTAAAGCTCCCATCCCCGGCGCCGAACGCCAGCCCGACGCGCGTCGATTCATTCAACGCCGCGAACAGATCCATCCTGCCGTCGCCGTCCATGTCCGTCGCCTGAATCGGCGTCAGATGAGTCGCCGTCGCCGACGCGTCGTCGTGCAGCGTCGTCATGATCGGCGCCGCGAACGAGACGGGCGCCGCCGCCGTGAGCTCGACGAGGCTGAACGGAATTCCATCATCCATCGTCATCCCCGGGCATCCCGGCAGAACAGTGAGCGCGATCATCATCAGCCCCAACCGGGGGATGACAATCGTCAAGCCGGAGCGTCGGCCGGAGACAGACATTGACGGATTCGATCGAAGCATTCTGGCATCCTCATCAGCGTGGCGCGACGCGAACGGCCGACAGATTCAGGACCGCCCGACGCGGTCCTGTCGGCGCACTGATTCGCGCGCAGTTCTCGCGTCAGGTACCCCTGATCCAACAGAATCTGCCACCTGAATTGAGGAATTCCTGTAACACCGGAACGCGGGCGGGCGTGAGAGAAGACATCGATATGACGCCGGGAGGAGAAAAAAGGGGACGCCGCGGCGCCGGGCGAGCACATCGGCGCCGCTGAATTTGATGGCGTCCCCCCCATATGTCGCCAGTGCTAAACTTTACTGCAGTTCGGCCGATTGATTCATTTCTGGATTCCGGCGCCGGATCGGCCCGCCCAAAGCCCTGAAACACACGTAAATCCAGCGTTTACTTGACCTTCGGTCGCCCCCCACTAAGCTATCGACATGCATACGAACATTCATACCGATTGGGATCCGGCGGAAACGCAGGAGTGGATCGAGTCGCTGTCCGACGTCGTCAAGCGCGACGGCGCCCCGCGCGCTCGCTACCTCATGCGGCGGCTCCGCGATTACTCGCGAGAATCCGGCATCCCCTTCGCGTTCAACGCCAATACGCCCTACGTCAACACGATCCCGCGCGAAACGCAGCCGCCCTATCCGGGGGACCGCGCCGTGGAGCGACGCCTCAAGAGCATCATCCGCTGGAACGCGATGTGCCTTGTCGTCCGCGCCAATCGGCGATCCAGCGGCATCGGCGGCCACATCTCGACCTTTGCGAGCAACGCCACGCTCTTCCAGGTCGGCCTGAACCACTTCTTCCGCGCCAATACGCCCGAAAGAAGCGGCGATCAGATCTACTTTCAGGGGCACGCCTCGCCGGGTCTTTACGCCCGGGCGTTCCTCGAGGGACGTCTGACGATTCAGCAGATGCACAACTTCCGGCGAGAGCTCGCCGAAGGCGGCGGTCTCTCCAGCTATCCCCATCCCTGGCTGATGCCGGACTTCTGGGAATTCCCGACCGTCTCCATGGGCCTCGCCTCGATCTCCGCCATTTACCAGGCCCGATTCAATCGCTACCTGCAGAACCGCGGCCTCGCGGAGACCGACAATTCGCGCGTGTGGGCCTTCCTGGGCGATGGCGAAACGGATGAGCCGGAAAGCCTCGGCGCCATCACGCTCGCGTCGCGCGAGAAGCTCGACAACCTGACCTTCGTCGTCAACTGCAACCTGCAGCGGCTCGACGGGCCCGTCCGCGGCAACGGCAACATCATTCAGGAACTGGAAGCGGCTTTCTCCGGCGCCGGCTGGAATGTCATCAAGGTCCTCTGGGGAGACGACTGGGATCCGCTTTTCGCCGCCGACAAGGACGGTCTGCTGACGCAGCGCATGCACGGCGTCGTCGACGGCCAGTGGCAGAAGTACTCCATCGCCCCCGGCAAGTACATTCGCGAGCACTTCTTCGGGACGGACGAACGCCTCCTGAAGCTCGTCGAAAACCACACGGACCATCAGCTCGAAAAGCTCCGACTCGGCGGTCATGACCCCGAGAAGGTATACGCCGCCTACAAGTCCGCCGTTGAGCACGAAGGCCAGCCGACTGTCATTCTCGCGCGGACAATCAAGGGCTATGGACTTGGTGAGGCTGGCGAAGGCCGCAACGTCACGCACCAGCAGAAGAAGCTGAATGACCAGGAACTGAAGGACTTCCGGGATCGCTTCGATATTCCGATCTCCGACAAGGAGCTGCGGGACGCCCCGTTCTATCGCCCGCCGGAGGACAGCGCCGAAGCCCAGTACCTGCGCGACTGCATGCAGCGACACGGCGGGCCCGTTCCGCGCCGCTATGTCTATGCCAAGCCGATGGAGCCTGTATCGGAGAAGGTGTTCGCCGAGTTCTACACCGGCAGCGGCGATCGCGAGGCCTCGACAACGATGGCCTTCGTGCGAATGCTGTCGCGCCTCCTCGCCGACAAGAAGCTCGGACCGTACGTCGTCCCGATTGTGCCGGACGAGGCTCGCACCTTCGGCATGGAAGGCCTCTTCCAGAAGTACGGCATCTACGCGCACGCCGGACAGAAGTACGAGCCTGTCGACTCCCATACGCTCCTGCGCTATCACGAGACGCGGGACGGCCAGATCCTCGAAGAGGGAATCACCGAAGCCGGTTCGCTGGCGTCGTTCACCGCCGCCGGCACCGCCTACGCGACGCACGGCGTCAACATGATTCCCTTCTACACGTTCTATTCGATGTTCGGCTTCCAGCGCGTGGGTGACAGCATCTGGGCCGCCGGTGATCAGCGGACGCGCGGGTTCCTCATGGGCGCGACCGCCGGCCGGACCACGCTCGCCGGCGAAGGTCTGCAGCACCAGGACGGAAACAGCCACCTGATGGCGATGATGGTTCCTAACCTTCTGGCCTATGATCCGGCCTTCGCATACGAACTCGCGATCATCATCCAGAAGGGGATCGATCGAATGTTCGCAAATCAGGAGGACATCTTCTACTACATCACGATTGAGAATGAACCCTATGTCATGCCGGCGATGCCCGATCATCTCTCGCGCGAAGAAGTTGAAGAGGGCGTGATCAACGGCATGTACCTCTATCGCCCCGGCAAGAAGGACCCGAGTTTCCCGAAGGTGCACCTGTTCGGCAGCGGTTCCATCCTGAATGAAGCGCTTCGCGCCCAGGAGGCCCTCGCCGCCGGCTTTGGTGTCTCGGCCGATGTCTGGAGCGTTACGAGCTACCAGCAGCTTCAGCGCGACGCAATGCACTGCGAGCGCTGGAACCGCCTGCACCCGACGCGGGCGCCGAAGAAGTCGCACTTCCAGAAGCAGATGGAGTCGGAACCCTATCCGATCATCGCCGCGAGCGACTACGTCAAGATGACGGCCGGCCAGCTTGCCCGATTCGCGCCGGATCAGTTCATCGCGCTGGGAACGGACGGGTTTGGTCGCTCCGAGGCCCGCGAGGAACTCCGTCGCTTCTTCGAGGTGGACGCCGAGTCGATCATCATCGCCGCCCTCCACGCCCTCGTGGCCCGCGGCGAGGCCGATCCCGCCCTGGTGCAGGACGCCATCGAGACCTTCGGCATCGACCCCGAATCCGGAGATCCCTGGCGACGCTGACGCCCCACGCGCCAGACAGCAATCCCTCCTGAAACACAGGCCGATTCTCGCGGATCCACGCAGGCTGGCGAGAATCGGCCTTTTCTCTGCGCTGTGACAACAGCCGCTCTCCACAGGACGATCGTCTTCACTTCCGGAACGACGCGATCGTCGCGTCACTCCACGACACCTCTGTGGGACGCAAAATGTCTTCCTCGCACACTCGCATATTGACAATCGTCTTCCTTGGCGGTCTCTCCCTCACCGCGATCGCCCACGCGAACCCTCGCTGGCGAGTCGCCGTCAGCGACATCAACGCGACGGACGCCGGGGAGTTCACCCTCGGAAATCCCGCCCAGCCCGGGGTCGACGTCGAATCGTTCGGCGTCATCAACACGCCCGCCGGCACATTTCCATTCAACGGCGAGTCGTTTGATCTGGCGCCCAACGTTCTCATTCCGGCGGGCGCGTTTGACTGGGGAGCCCTTGTGGAAGCCTTCGCCGCACCGGCCGGCGGCAATGACGTTTCCGGCGCCGCCGCATTTGTGATCGACGGCGACGAGACGACAGTCCTCAGAACGCGCTGGACGCTCGGATCGACGGCCGACATACCCGGCCCGATACCGCCGGCCATCGTGCTGAACGCCCTGAGTATCGTTCGAGCCAACGCTCGCGTGCGACTGGTGGATCTTGTCCCCGACGCCGCGTATCGCGTGACCTGGGACTGGGAGACGACAGGCGACGCGGCCACCTCCACAGTCTCCTGCACAAGTGGCGCCTTTGTTGAGCTCCATGTGTTGATGGATGGACAACCAATCAATGGGTCCGCGGATCCGCTGACGACGGGACTGGCCTTTGACTCAGCCATGCAGGCCGATCACTTCGAAGACGCCGGCCTGAACTCGCTCGATTTCACAGCAACGCCCGGCTTCACGTGTGATCGCGAATTGACGATCGTCCTGGACGCATCCGCGCATGTCGTCGGCGGCGCGGGCGGTCCCGATACAGCGGGGCTTGCAAACGCGTCATCCTTCGGTGAATTACGCCTCAGTGTCGAGAAGCTCACGACGTCTCCGCTGGAAAATCCCGGCGATCTTAATTGCGATCAACGTGTCGACAGCCTCGATATAGAGCCGTTTCTCACGCTGGTCTTTTCCGAACAGGAATATCGCAACCGCTATCCGTGCTGTCCGATTGAAAACGGTGACTTCGACGGTGACGGCGCCGTCACCATCGACGATGTGGCCCTGTTTGCCGCGTCGCTCGTCAACCGGTAGTCGTGATTCCGCGTCGAATAATTCGTGAGCGCTGCGCATCAGTCAGGAGAGGCCCCGATTTCCCAACGGATCGGGGGCCTCTTCTCGCGCCTTTCGGCGCTCTCAACAATCGCCGAGACAGGATGTCGCTTCCTGTTGGATCGGCATTCCGTCCGTTGTCGGATGGCGTGCCTGCCCCGATTGGCAGGCGTGAAGACGTCGCGCATGCATCTCGAACCGCCAGGGGATTGCATACCGCCGCCCGTGTTGGCATGTGGATGTCGCGCAATCCATCGCAGTCGCAAAAGTACTGGAGCCCCCATGCGGCGTACTAGCCGCATTCCGCCCCCACAGCGACCAGCTATGTAGTTCCCCCTATTCAACGCGTTGCAATCGGCAAACCGTCGCCCCGTCATCACCGCAGGAAAGTCCGAGATCCCGGATCACAGCTAAGCGTGTCGCCATCAATTGTCGAGGCAGGAGTATCGCCACAACCGGTACGCCTCGATCACAGGAGCGCTTCAATGACATCGCGAATCTCGCTCACCCTTTCGCTTTTCATTCTCGGCGGCATTGGATGCACAACGCTGAGCGAACTCACGAGCCTGCTCGGCCAGCTCAGTGGCTCGACAACTGACGCCTCCGCTTCCGACGTGCCGAGTGATATCGGCGCGGCCATTGCGGCGATCTTCTCCGGTGGCCAGGAAGGCGGAGCGCCGCTGTCGGTCCCCGCGGGCGCTGTCAGCCCTGATGTTGGTTCAACGTGTCGCGACTTCGAAGACGATTCGGAGAGCAATGGGCCCGATGGGATCACTGTGAGCGCAATGATCACTGCGGGCGTCTATGGCGCGTCAGGCGCGTCCGTCACACTGACCGGCGACGACGACTGCGAATCCGACAACACCAGCGATGACTCCTTCGCGTCGTTCGAGATCATGGAGAACATTGTCGCCACATGCGAAAACGGATCGACGGTTACGCTCCTTCCGGGCGGCACAGGCGTGTATCGCAACAACGAGACTGAGGGACACTTTCCCGAAATCTACGGGACGTTCAACATCGCCGACGGCGACAGCAACACGTTCGAAGGCGTCGTCTGCACGATCTTCCTTGACGAAGACCAGAATGTTGTCGAAGCGACGTGTGAGGACAGCGACGGCAACGAGATCGACGTCGATACCGGAGACACGACCTGCCAGTTCCAAACGAACTGACGTGATTCCACCACGGATAAC